>Ga0182030_10000639_pt1 | contig 67350 bp, 67 predicted proteins | sample 812S3MmetaG_FD_121299 | JGI IMG/M metagenome (GOLD analysis project Ga0182030, IMG submission 121299) | Permafrost microbial communities from Stordalen Mire, Sweden - 812S3M metaG (Illumina Assembly) | ecosystem: Environmental > Terrestrial > Soil > Wetlands > Permafrost | place: Sweden... | reverse complement strand
CGAGTTGCGCGACCGTGTCCGCGGCGAGCTCGACCGGCTACCGGGACCGCGCGAGCGACGCTTCGCCCGTAGCGAAGACCCGCACATCGTCGACCGCGTGAGCCTCACCTCAGCACTCAACGGCAGCGAGGCCCAGCTGGAGCGTGTCCTCACCCGGCGTGGCACGCTCGCACGGCAGCTCGGCGATCCGGCCGCCCCGCGCGAGGAACGCGACGGGCTGACGAGCGCGGTCGACACGCTCACGCGCGAGCACACCAAGCTGCGCAACCAGCTCGCCGACCGCGAGCTGCAACGGCAGCCCGGATGGATGCGCGATGCGCTGGGCGAGCGACCCGCAACCCCAGCGGCCGCCAACCGGTGGGAGGACGCGGCACGCAGTCTCGCGCGCTACCGCATCGCCTACGAGATCCCCGCGGACACTCCCGGCCTCGGCGAGCGCCCGCCGCGCGGCCCGCAGCGCGACTACTACGACATTGCCGACCGCGCGCGCCAACAACTCGGGCGCGAGCTCGAGCGTCAAGCACCCGGACACGACATCGAGCTCTGATTCAGCGTGGACACTTGGGGACTGCGCGGCTGCGCTTCGCTATGGGGCAGCGGTGGGTGGGCCAGGGCCGACCCCTGATCGAGGGGGACCGGTGTTGTGTGCCGATCGCCCGCGTATCCTGGGCCGTGATCGACGATGGCTGACGATGAGATCCTCACTGTTGCGCAGGTCGCGGCGCAGTTTCATGTGACACCACAGACGGTGCGCTCGTGGATCGACAGCGGCAAGCTGAAGGGTGGCCGTGTCGGCAAGGCGTATGTGATTCTGCGTCGTGACGTGTACGCGATGGTCGAGCAGGCCGCGAGCGAGCGTCAGCACGGTGAGCGCGCGGCGTGGGCTGACGAGCGCGAGAGTGAGCTATCAGGAGCCGGGCGGGGGGCGCTGTGGACCGGCGCCGCGACCGCGACCGCGCTCGTCCCGCCGCGCTCGCACTGAACGCGGCGGCTCAGGCGCTGCGGCGCTCGCGAGTCTCCGGTTGCGGTAGTAGTCCGCTGGCGCGGTCCTCGCGCTCGACCTCCACCGCGAGCGCACCGGCCGCCTCGGCGAGCAGCTCGTGCGCCTGCGCGACCTCGATCAGATCGGTGCCACCGCCCGCCCGGTTCAGCTCGGCGGCAGCCGCGTCGAAACGCTCCCACAGTTCCGCGGGTCCGCGCCGCCCGGTGCCGGGCCGCAGCTCATACGGCGGCTGCGCAGTCGCTGTGTGCGCTGGCCACGAGTAGCCCTCAGCGGCCGCCTTGCGACACACCTCAGCCTCCCTGCGTGAAACCGCGGCAAGGTCCGCAAGCCGCGCGCTAAAGCCGGCATCGGGCGGGGCCAGGCGATGGGCTTGGATCACCTGCCGCCAACGCTCCTGCACTGCCGCAAACGCTTCCTGGATCGGGTCGCTCCGTGCGCTCAAGCCGCCGATCATAGGCCTACATCAGGATAAATCCTGCTAAACACCGCTAACAGCGACTAATCACAGCTATTTCAGCCTATCTCGTGTACAGTAGGCGCTCGTCGACGGAATGGAGGTGCTGGTCTCATGGGCGCACCACTCGCAACCGGGCTGACCAGCTCCACTCGACAACGCCATGGCGCCGGGCCAGGCAGCCAAGCGGCGCTTCACCGTGGCCAGGACTGACCCCCCGGAACGGTAGCCGCGATGTATCGCCGCACAGAGCTCGAGTCGGAACGCAGCCATACGCCGGACGACGACTTGCTGACCGCGGCCGAGGTCGCGGCACTGCTAAGGATGACGCCCGCGTGGGTCTACGAGGAGACGCGCCGCAACCGCATCCCACACATGCGCCTCGGCCGGTACTTCCGCTACCGCCGATCGACGATCGATGCTTGGATGTCCCAGCTCGAGACCGGCCCTGATCTCGCAGGACGCTCGCCGTCGAGCTTCCAAACCAAGTCGCGCCGTCGCCCCACCAGCGTCTCGAGCTCGCGCGGGACGTGAGGACCGCTCGAGAAGAACAGCGCCATTTGCGCTTCGAACCCATCATTGGAACCGACGGCCGGCGTATAACCCAGCGATGAGCCAACGCGGACGCGGCACCGGTCACCTCTACGAGAAGTGGGGCTCCTACTACGGACGGTGGCGAACGCTCGACGGACGGAACGTCAACCGCATCATCGGACCGATCCGCACCCCAGGCTCGACCGACGGCCTCACCCGCACCGAGGCCGAGCGAGCCTTCCGCCGACTCCAAGATGCCGAGGAGCGGGCTCCCCGCCCCCTGCGCGGCGCAACGATCCCAACCGTCGACGAGGTCACAGACTCGCTCCGCCAGAAGCTCGCGCTCCGCGGCGCCCGGCGCTCATACCTCGAGGGCTGCGAGTCAATGCAGCGCATCCACATCTCACCGCGGTTCGGCGACAGCGCCGTCAGCGACGTCACGACCGCGGCGGTCGAGGCGCTCGCGACCGCGATGCTCAAAGACGGCCGCGCGCCAAAGACGGTCCGCAACGTCCTGACGTTCCTGCACTCAGTCTTCGAGGAGGCACTCGATCGTGGCCTGATCCGCGAGAACCCCGTGCGCCGCGCGACCCGCCCAGGCCGTCGCCGAGCGGGCGACGCCAAAACCGACCTGCAGTTCCTCAGCGTCGAGGAGCTCGAGGCCTTGCTCCGCGCGATCCCCAACGAGACCGTCATCCGCGCGCCGGCGACGTCGCGCCGCGGCCGGTCGGGTCCGGCGCCACCGCCACCACCGGACGTGCTCGGCCCGGTGCTGCGCGTCGTCGTCCTCACCGCCGCGATGACGGGCCTCCGCCAAGGAGAACTGCTCGGCCTCCGTTGGCGCGACGTCGACTGGGCAGTGCAACGCATCCGAGTGCGCAACACGTTCGTTCGCGGCGAGCACTCCGGCGAGGGCAAGTCAGAGCTCTCGACGCGCCGCTCGGTGCCGATGACCGACCGCCTCGCGGGCGAGCTGGACACCTGGTCCCAACGGACCGTCTATCACGGTGACGACGATCTCGTCTTCGCTCACCCACAGACCGGCAACCCTCTTGATCGCAGCAAGGTCACAAAGCGCTTCAAGCAGGCCTGCCGCGACGGCGGGGTACGCGTGATCCGCTTCCACGACCTGCGCCACACATTCGCCACGCGCCTCGCGGCCTCGGGCCAGCCGATGCGAACGATCCAAGAGTTCCTCGGACACGCCGACGCCAAGACAACCCAGATCTACGCCCACTACGCGCCATCCGAGCGCGAAGTCGAGATGGTCAACAAGGCGTTCGCTCCCGCCGACGCGGATCCACAGGCCACGGACGGCCACCGGGCGATCACCGATGGCCAGTCGTCGGCCGGCGCCGCCGACTGACGCGTCTGTCCCCACTCGGACATGTCGCCCGATAAGCGCTCTCCCAAACGGTCGTCGAAGACCGGCGAGAAGGCCGTTCACGTGCGCATGCCCGCACTCGCCGGGCCACCGTACGTCGTCCGCTGGCACCCGGACGCGGCGGCCGAGCGAGATGCGTCCTGGCCGCCGGAGGAACACGCAGCGATCTTCCACGCGGCACAGAAGCTCGAAGCTGAAGGCCCACGCCTTCCCTATCCCCATTCGAGCGCCGTGCAGGGAGAGGCAGGCAAGGGACTCCGCGAGCTCCGCCCGCGCAGCGGTCGCAGTCGCTGGCGTCCGATCTACCGGCAGGTCGCCGACACGTTCGTGATCCTCGCCGTCGGACCGGAGGCCGCGATCGACGCGGCGGGTTTCGCCGCCGCTGTCGGCCGAGCGAAGGAGCGCTTCGAGCAGCTCGATCTGGCGTAGCCCATGCCCGTTGCCAGCCGATAACAGCCCTGTTATCATGCATTCCACTATGAAGCTCAGCGAAATGAAGACGAACGACGAGCTGCTCGCCGAACAGCTCACAGATCCAGGATTCCGCGCCGAGTGGGAGCGCACGGCGCTCGCGCGCGCGGTGGCTCTACGTCTCGTGCGCTATCGCGCCGACCGCGACATCTCCCAGCGTGACCTGGCCGAGCTGCTCGACATGAAGCAGCCGCAGGTCGCGCGGCTCGAGCGCGGTGACGTCAATCCCGGGATCGAGACACTGATGCGCCTCTCGGGAGCGCTCGACATCGAGTTCACGATCGATGTGCGCCCGACCAACCGCAAAGCCGTCCTTGTCACCCGCCGAGCGCAGGACGAGGCGTTGACCTCGTATGCAACGCCTCGGGCAGTAGCGCTCGTCGCCGCCGCTTAAGGCCCGGGGTTGAGCGAGGGGGACCAGTCGCTTGCCGCGTCCGCGGCGAGTCGTCTCAACGTTTCTTCGCCCGCGCTCGGGACGATCGGATCGGTTCCGACCGGACCCGGGCTGTACTCACTCAGCACCTCACACGAGTCGGCGATCGCTGACCTTGGGCTCGAGGAGCTTCAGCCGGACGAGCCCCTGACAGCCAGAATCCTCTACCTCGGCAAGGCAGAGGACAGCATCGCGAAGCGCCTCGCTGGGACGCACTTCACCACCGGCAAGACCGGACACTCGACCGTCCGCAGGACCTTCGGCGCGCTGCTCGGCCTCAGCCCGATCCCGCGTCCTTCCACGATCGTGAGCCCGACGCGAGATCAACTGATGACGATGACATCGAACTTCGCCCTCACGCCTAATGACGACCGCCGGCTCAGCGACTGGATGTTGGCGAACCTCGAGATCCGCGCGTTCGAGGCGGTCGTCCCGCGGCTCGGAGACCTCGAGCGCGCGGTCGGAGCTGCGCTCAGGCCGCCGCTGGACCAGGAGCTGAAGCCGCTGTGGACGCCGAACCCGTGGCGATCGCCAGTGGCTTCTGCCCGCGAACGGATACGCGTCGCGCTACGGGCCGACCTCGGCCTCGGCCTCGACTAGGAACAGCGCCTCGCTGGACGGGGAACGAAACGGGGAACGAACTGAGGGAAACCGAACCGCACTCAGACGCAAGAAACCCAGTAAATCCGGGCCTCTTCAACTAGGCAATACCCCATCCCTCGGGCTGGGGGCCGGGCGGTCGCAGGTTCAAATCCTGTCTCCCCGATACGAGCGCCGTTGCAATCAGGAGTCAGCTGGAGCACTCCTGAGAATCGCAATAACGGCGCCTACGCAGGCGTTTTCCGGGCTTCGCACGAGGTCCGGCGGACGTTGCTCTTGGAGTCGCTTTTCAGGCGTTCCGCCCACGAAACCGCCCACGGGCGCGTGGGAGACCGCCCACGGGCGCGTGGGAGACCGCCCACGCACCCCGTTTCGCAATCGCGACATGCCGCACATGGGGAACGGTTGGGGGCGCCAAGAACCACAGCCGCCGTGATTCGCAGGCTTGCGGTCGGAATCACAGAACTGTGGAAGACGTCGTAACCGCCTTATCCCCTGTTGAGCGGCGTCACATACGTTGTCGCGATGCTCCTTCGTAGCTCCCCCGTGCTGGCGTGTGCTGCCCTCGCTCTTGCCGTCGCGGCCTGCGGAGGTGGCTCGACTTCCAAGTCGGCCTTCGACAAGGCGTCGGGGCTGACCGTCAGCGTGGCCGGCGATCACGTAACTCTGAAACGCTCGGCGAACAGCACGTCGGGAACCGGCGGTACATCCGGAGAGGTCTCGTGCATCGACGACTATCGCAAGCTGGTCGGGGTGACGGTGGCGCCGGCGCCGACGCTGTCGTGGTATGCCGCGACGCTCATCACTTGGCCTGCCGCGGGTAAGGAGAGCACGGCGACGCTTTCCCATGCGCTCAGCAGCGATCCGCAACTCTGCATCGCGCAAACGTCCACGTCAAGCGTCGACGTGGTCCTCTATTTCAAGGCCAAAGTAAAGAGCGAGATCGCGCGCGAAGAGCAGGCCTCGCAGGCATCGTCCGCGCTGCGGGTCGCTGCACAAGACGCCGTCGCAACGGTGAGCAAAGGCTCGTTCCCAGCAAAGACATCGATCATCACGGCGATCACGGCAAAGGGGCTTTACATCAAGCAGGCGGCACAGCTCAGCGGCGTTAGCCAGACGGGCACGATCTACCTCATCACGAGCCAGACGACGACCAAGAAGCTCGTCCTCGCGCTCAAGAGCACCAAGGGCACGATTCAAACTGCCACACAAGGCGTAACCGGGTCGGCGAAACTAGCGACAGCAAAAGCCTGACAGGATCCCGCCAGACACCGGAGACCGCGCCGCCGATAAGCCCTCAGCAGCAGGACTGCGGAGCCCTCAGCCGTGATACCTGACACCGCAGGTTCTGTCCAGACCGGCGACCTGGGCGTCCCGACGACCTTCAAGCCCACCTCACCTCCCAACCGCCTCGATCCAGTCGTAGCGCCCGCCGCACAGCGTGCGCCACCCGGCGGCCGGCACGCGCTCGAGCAGCACGCCGTCAGCCCCGCGTTCGGGCGTGAGGAAGATGCGCCCCACACGCGCGGTGCCGCCCTCCCCGGGTGCGAGGATCGAGCCGCTTGCGGTGAACGTGAGCTCGTGCTTCCCGCGCGCGAGACTCACCGCGATCGGGTTCAGCGTGTCGGGGTTGAACTGGTTACCGGCTAACTCGCCGGCGATCGTCCCGACGTGTTGGCCGTCGACGCCGACTGCCACTTGCGGCATCGCCTCGCCGCGTAGCCATATGTCCCAGCGCCCGCCAAAGGGGACATCGAAGGGAACCGTGGCGCGCGGTGTGAGGTTGAGACCCTGGCCCACATAGCCGGGCAGGTCGGGCGCGAAGCGGACGGGGACGATCAGCGGCGGCTTGGCGGCGACGAGCGCGCCGCCGGTGCGCTCGGCGACCTGCGCGACGCGCTCGATCGAGCTGCAGGAAGCGACGCGGGTCGGGGCGAGAGCGAGGTGGGAGAGCGCCGGCTTGGCGCGGGCTCGGCGTCCCCAGACCTCGTAGTAGGTGCCGCGCCAGAGCAGGCGGTAGGCCGCTGGCGGGCGGCTTGCGATCGGGTCGATCCGCGTGACGATCAGCGGGTAGCGGAGGAACTTACGCGGGGCGACGAGGTCGAGTTTGACCGGGTTCCCGTGGCCCTCGGTGAGGCGTGACAGCGCGGGGGGCGGATAGAGGAAGTCGGGGCCGCCGACGTCGAGGTCGCGGAGCACGTAGAGCGAGTACTCGTCGAAGTCGGTGAACAGCGTCGGCCCGTGCCCGGCGAAACGCTTGTCGATCTGGGCGAGCTCGTTGTAGCGCGCGGTTGGGGCGAGGTCGGTGGCGTTGTATTGCAGGGCGTCTGAAACGAGTACGCCGGCGACGATCGCCGCGGCGAGCAGTACCGCGCCGACGCGCAGGAACGGGTTGGCGGTGAGGGCGGCGACGCCCGACCAGGCGAGCAGCAGCACGATCGGCGACGAGAGCACCAGGGTCTTCGCGCCGACCCACGTGGTCACGAGCTCGGTCAGGAAGAGGCCGAGCCCGACGAGCGCGGCTAGCCACCAGGCGAGGGCGTGCTCGCGGCGGACGATCAGCGCGCCCAGCCCGAGCGCAGCTGCACCGAGCGTGACGCCGATCCCGACATCGGTGAGCACGGCGGCGAGGCCGCTGGGTGTGTCGGTGTAAAGGCCGCTCAGCCAGGTGCCGGCGGCCTGTGCGATGCTCAACGGAGCTTGCAGGTTGCCCGAGCTGGCTGTCGTCGAGATGGCCTGGGCGGTGGCCACCGAGCTTGACAGGTGGGTGAGCTCCGGCAGCGTCGCGAGACCGATCACGACGAGCGCGAGCGCGCCGAAACCGATTGCCGAAAGCGAGCGCTGGGGGCCGGGCACGATCCCGGTCATGACGATGTCGGCGAGCACGAGCGCGGTCGCCGCGATCCAGGCGGCAAAACCGAGGCCGAGGACCGACAGTCCGCTACCGCACAGCAGCGCGAACGGCAGCACCGCCCGCGGCGAGTCGCGCAGCCAGCGGTCGCCGAGCGTCACGAGTGCGCCGATCGCCATCAGCAGCGGCAGTGCGCTGATCTCCTTGACCGACGCGATCAGCTCGTAGGCGTAGACGAGCGCCGGGACGCTGGCGGTCAGCGTCGCGAGCGCGAGCCAGACGTGCCGCAAGCCGGCACGGCGCCCGAGCAGCCAGATCGGGCACGCGGTGAGCGCGAGCATGAAGGCGTTGAACGGCTGAAAGGTCCAGATCAGCGGCAGGCTGAGGATCGACGCGCTGCCGCCGAACAGCGTGTCGGCACCCGACGGGTAGCCCGTGGCGTAGTAGTGCTGGATGTACTGGCCGTAGGAGTTGCTCAGGTCTAGGTGGGCGTAGTCCTGGCCGTGACGGATTAGGTAGTCGGCGCCCATCATGTGAAAGGCGGAATCGGTCAGGACTCCGTAGGCCGAGAAGGTCGTGCGCCCGGCAAACAGGACGGGCGCGAGCGCGACGACGTAGACGAGCACCGGTAACCACAGTCGCTGGTCGTACGGCCTCAGCTCCCGCAGCCGGCTCGGTAGTCGCGGCGCTTCGAGCGCGAACCCGGCGAGTGCGAGCACGCCCATGGCGACGGGTGTGAACGGCGCGAGCGATGGCACGTAGGTGCTCAGCTGCGACAGCGCGATCAACGCCGCCGCACCGACCGGCGCGAGCAGCACGCCCGGGAGGACGCGTCCGGCGAGGCGATCGACGAGCAGCCCGGCGCCCAGGCAGAGCAGCGCCAGCAAGAGGGGATAGACGAGGGTCGTGAGGACGAACATCAGCCGGATCGACCGCCGAGAGCGCGGCGGTCGCAGCGTCCCGCCAACGCTAGGTCGCCCACGAACGGCACAGTACGGCCTGTTACGGGCTGATGACCGCGAGTGCCGGGGTTGCACCGAATCGCGGCGCGCCGACCGCGTTCATCCCCTCTCACCCGTCAATCCCCGAGCGCCAACCGCCAGCGGCCCGGCGACGCTCCCTCAGCGCAGCGTTCCGTCCTCGAGCTCGAACCAGACCAGCTTGCCGCCACGTGTCACGTCCTGGCCCCAGCGCGTCGAGAGGGTGTTGACGATCTGCAAACCGCGCCCGCTCGGCTCGGGCGGCGCGGGCGAGCCCAAGACCGGTGTGCCGGGCCCGTGGTCCTGAACCTCCACGCGAAGCTCGCTCGACGCGACGCGGATCGTCAGCGTGAACGCGGAGCGGGCGTGCTTGATGCTGTTGGTCGTCAGCTCAGAGACCATCAGCTCGACCGCAGCGAGTGTCTCGTCGTCCAGGTGCGTGAGCGTGTCGCGCGTGAACCGTCGCGCTTGGGGGATCGAGTGCACGTCGCGGGGGAATGTCCTGTTCGCGTTCACGGCTCGATCCCCAGGAGGTCGGTGAGCCCGGTAGCCGCGAGAACCCGGCGCAGGATCGGCGACGGGTTGCGGACCGCGACCTGCCCGACGCTAGCTGCGGTCCTCACGGGCACGGCGAGTCCGGCGCTGTCGATGAACTTGAGGTCGCTGATGTCGACTCGCATTGGTTGTCGTGCGAGCGCGGCCTCGACCTCGCGCTCGAACGCGCCTTCACCGTAGCGATATACCCGCCCGTCGCCTGGCGATATCCGTAACCAAGCGCGGAGAGTTGGCGGAGGCGAGCAGCATCACGCTTGCACACGACTGCCGGGGGCGGATCCTTCCCGAGTACGCGCGTCCTCACGCGCTCGGCGCCAGCGCTCCCGACGGCGTGTCGAACGCGTGCGGGCGGCGCGAATGCCCCCTCCTCCAGCGGCTCAGCCACTGCGCCTCACAGCGAAGATCCTAGGGCCGGCGGCCGGTCCGCTTCTTGCAAGAGCTGGCGCTTTGCGCGCCTTTCTGAGCGCAAGCTCCCGTGCGACGCTCGCGGCCTTCACATGTGACGATACGGGGCGTGACTGCTAGCGCGCCCGAGACCCCTGCTGTAACGAGCGAGTTCTCGCGCGACGAGGCGCTCCTGACCGGGGTGCTCCACGACGTCCTGCGCGCCTCCGACGGCGAGCGGTCGGTCGAGCTGCTCGACGAGGCCGTGACGCTCGGGCGCGCGGTGCGAAGCGGCGATGCCGTGGCCGCGGACCGGCTTGCCGCGCTCGTCGCCGAGCTCGACATCGAGCAGGTCGAGGTTCTCGTGCGCGCCCTGACGCGCTGGTTCCAGCTCGTCAACCTCGCGGAGGACAGCGAGCGCGTGCGCCGCATGCGCCGGCGTGAGCGTCGCAACGCCCCGGCACCCCGCCAGGGCTCGATCCGCGACGTGATTGCGCGCATCGCCGAGCGCGGCACGTCTGCCGCGGAGCTCCAGCAGATGCTCGATCGCGCCGAGCTGCGACTGGTCATGACCGCGCACCCGACCGAGTCGCGGCGGCGGACGACGATCGACAAGCTCGCGCGGGTCTTCAGCGTGCTGCGCGAGCTCGACGAGGTTGCCGCCGCCGATGAGGTTGGTCTGCGGCGACGGCTGCTCGCAACGGTGCAGGAGCTGTGGGGCTCGGATGAGATCCGAGCGATCTCGCTGACCGTGCTCGACGAGGTCCGCGGCGGGCTGATTCCGCTCGCGACGACGATTGCCGAGACGGTGCCGCGCATCTACCGCGACCTCGAGGAGGCGCTCGCCGAGTACTACCCGGCGGATACGTTCGTCGTGCCGCCCCTCCTCACGTTCGGGTCTTGGATCGGCGGTGACCGCGACGGCAACCCCTACGTCACGCCGGATGTGACCATTCGCGCGCTCGAGCTGATGCGTGGGGAGTGCCTGCGCTTCCTCGAAGGGCGCGTCGAGCTGCTCGCCGGGAGGCTTTCGCTGTCCGAGCGCGTCACCGGGCCGGCGCCCGCGCTCGAACCGATCCTCGCCGCCGGCATCGGGTGGTTCCCCGCGCTCGCCGAGCAGCTCGCACTCGTCAACCCCGAAGAGCCCTACCGGCGGGCGCTCGCGTTCATGCGCGAGCGAATCCGATCCACGATCGCGGGCGAGGTCGGCTGCTACAGCGGCGCGGCCGAGCTGCTCGAGGATCTCCGCTTGGTCGAGCGTTCGCTCGATGAGGGACCGGGCGTCTACACGGCCGCCGGCGACCTCCACGACGTGATCCGCCAGATCGAGGTGTTCGGCTTTCACTTCGCGCGCCTTGATGTGCGCGAGCACGCGACGATGCACCGCCGCGCGCTCGGCGAGGTCTATGCCGCGCTCGGCATCTGCCAGAACTACGAGGAGCTCGGCGAGGACGAGCGGTTTGCCCTGCTCGTGCGCGACATCGTAGACCACAGGCCGCTGATCCCGGCTGACATCGGCGGCTTCTCCGAGGCGACGGCGACGACGATCGAGACCTTCAGGACGCTTCGCTCGGTGCTCTCGGGGCCACACCGCGGAGCGATCCAGACCTACGTCGTCTCCGGCACGCAGTCGGGGGCCGACGTGCTCGAAGTGCTGCTGCTGATGAAGGAGGCGAGCCTCGCGCAGCCGGGTGGGGAGGGGGCGTGGCTGCGGATCGCGCCGCTCTTCGAATCGGGTGCGACGCTCGCGGGCGCCGCGAGGATCATGGAGCGGCTGCTACGCGAGCCCTGCTACCGCGCCGCCCTGCGCGCCGTCGGCGACGAGCAGGAGGTGATGATCGGCTACTCCGACTCGAACAAGGACGTCGGCTACGTCGCTTCCGGCTGGGCCGCCTACAAGGCGCAGACGCAGCTCGCCGCGATGATCAGCTCCTTCGGGGCGAGCTGGGTCTTCTTCCACGGGCGCGGCGGCGCGATCGGGCGCGGCGGCGGACCAACGAACAGCGCGATCCTCGCGCTGCCGCCCGGCACCGTTAACGGCCGGCTCAAGATGACCGAGCAGGGCGAGGTCTTGAGCGCGAAGTACTCGCTGCGGGAGATCGCCCACCGCGAGCTCGAGCTCGCCGCCAGCGCGACGCTCGGGACCGGCATCGCGCGCGGCAGCGATCGCGACGCGGTCTACGAAGGGGTCCTCGAGCGCATGGCCGAGGTTTCGAGGCGCCAATACCGCGCGATCGTCCACGAGGACCCGGAGTTCGTGCGCTTCTTCAACGCGGTCACCCCCATCGGTGAGATATCGCGCCTGCGCCTCGGCTCGCGGCCTCCCCGGCGCGGTGCCGGTCAGGGGATCAACGACCTGCGCGCGATCCCGTGGGTGTTCTCCTGGACGCAGTCACGCATCGTGCTGCCAGCCTGGCTCGGGCTCGGCGACGCGCTCGAGGATGCGCGCGAGCGCCACGGCCTCGAGCTGCTGCGCGAAATGACCGAGAGCTGGCCGTTCTTCGCCGCGATGCTCTCGAACGCGGAGATGGCGCTCGCAAAGGCCGACTTCGTGATCGCCCACCACTACGTGCAGCTCTGCGAGGAGGACGGCGAGCGCGAGCGGATCTGGGGCGAGCTGACGGGCGAGTACGAGCGCGCGACGCGCGAGCTTCGAGCGGTGCGCGGCTATGACCGGCTGCTCGACGGGGAGCCGGTGCTCCAGGCCTCGATCGACCGGCGCAACCCGGCCGTCGATCCGCTCTCGTTCGTCCAGATCGAGCTGCTTTCGCGCCTGCGCCGCGGGACCGGCGTCGACGAGGACCCGCTCGGTCGCGTCAGCCTGCTGACGATCAACGGCATCGCTAGCGGCCTGCGCAACACCGGCTAGCCCGAGCGCAGGCCCGCCTCGGGCGTGCGTGCGAGGCACAGCGCGGCGATCAGGAACTGCATCGAGCGCCGGAAGCGCCGGCCCGGTGGCGGTGGCTCGGCGTGATGGAGCTCGGCGAGCTCGAGCACGCGATCGACCTCCGTCGCGACGGCCGCAAAAGCGCCCTCGCGATCGCAGGCAAGCCGCGCGAGCGCGATCTGCTCGCTCGGGTCCCCGCCGGCACGCGCGAAGCCGATCGCGGTCAGCACGTGGGATGCGACGCGCTCGAGTCCGATGTCGAGCGCCACGCGCGGGGAGCCTGGGGCGGGCCCGGCATCGACGGCGCGCTCGCCCGCGAGGATGCGCTCGAGCTGTGCGCCCGCGATCGAGGCGAGCGCCTCGTGCTCGAGCCCCGCGGTCAGCGCGCAGCGCAGGTGAAGCGCCGCGGACAGGAGCGGCTGGCCGTAGGGCGAGTCGCTCGCCCACAGGATCTGCCCCGGCGCGACGAGGCAGAACAGCGCGATCAGATCGGCGGGGTTCCACCACGAGGTGTCGATCAGCACGTTCGGATGCTCGGGCAGCAAGCGCCACAGCCACGCGAGGTCGCTGACGGCGCCGTGCGCGAGGATCAGCTGCGCGTCCGGGTAGCGCGTGGCGAGCGCAAGGGCATCGTGTCCAAGGGCGGGAATGCCGCGCCCGGCGTGAATCAGGACCGGGACGCGGCGCTCGCCGGCGAGCGCGACGAGCGGCTCGATCGCCGGATGGTCGAGCGTGAAGCCCTCGGCACGCGGATGGAGCTTGATCCCGCGCGCCCCGGCCGCGAGGCAGCGGCGCGCCTCGGCGAGCGCGTCGTGGTCCGGGTCGACGCGACAGAACGCGAAAAGGCGACCGTCCGATGCGCCGGCGGCCGCGATCGCCTCGTCGTTGGCCTGCGTGTAGCCGCCGGGCTCGTGCATCGGGAAGCAGACGGCGCGCGCGTCCGCGCGCTCGAGGGCGCCGATCAGCTCATCCGGCTCCTGGCGAAAGCCGTCGGGGTCGTTGCGCCCGATGTGGGTGTGGGCGTCAAAGAGCGCGAGCGCGCCGGTGCGCTCTCGCATCGCCTCGAGCCATTCGCGCGCGATCGGCTCGAACGGCTCGACTCCCGCTTGCTCCTCAGCCACGCCCCACCGCCCGCGCGATCCGCTGCACCGCCTCCTCGACGAGCGCCGGGCTCGTGCCGATGTTCAGGCGCGCGAAGCCTGCTCCCTGCGGACCGAACGCCGGTCCCGGGCTGAGCGCGAGGCGGCCGCGCTCGAGGATCTCCTTGCTCGGATCCTCGCCGAGCCCGAGCTCCCGCATGTCAAGCCACGCGAGATAGCCGCCGTGCGGCGGGCTGTAGCCGATCTCCGGGAGGCGTTCCGCGAGGAGCTCTGCGAGCAGGCGGCGGTTGTGGTCGATGACCGCGAGGACATCGTCGAGCCAGGCGTCGCCCTCGTTGAACGCTGCGACCGATGCGATCGCGCCGAGCTGCCCGCAGTGGCGGGCACCGTGGGGGAGCGTCGCGACGAGCTCCGCGGCCCGCTGCGAGGCGGTCACGATCTGCGCGCAGTGTAGGCCGGCGATGTTGAACGCCTTAGAGGCCGAGCAGAGCGCGATGCCGTGCTCGCGCGCGGCCGCCGAGACGCTGAGGAACGGCACGTGCTCGCCGCCGGGCAGGGTCAGCGGCGAATGGATCTCATCGGCGATGACCCACGCGCCGGTGCGCTCGGCGGCGGCCGCGAGCGCCTCGAGCTTCGCCGCGCTCGGCAATCCTCCGGTCGGGTTGTGCGGGCTACAGAGCACGAGCGCGACCGCTCCCCGCTCGAGCTCGCGGGCACACGCCTCGACGTCGAGCTCCCCGTCGCGGAGCGCCACCGGCGCAACCTCGCAGCCGAGCGACTCGATCACGCTGAAGAACGGGTGGTAGACGGGCGGGTTGATGACGACGCGCTCGCCCGGGCGCGCGATCAGTCGCAGCAGCTCGCTCAGCGCCCCGACGACCTCAGGCGCCGGGCTCACCTGCTCGGGGTCGACCTCCCACGCGAGGCGGCGGCGCACGAAGCCGGCGAAGGACTCGGCGAGCCCGACCGCGGACGCGTTCGCGTAGCCGCAGTCGTCGAGCTCGACCGTCTCGAGCAGGGCGGCCCTGACCGCGGGGGCGAGCGGGAAGTCCATGTCCGCGACCCACGCCGGCAGGACGTCGGGCGGGTACTGCGTCCACTTGGCGTTGCGGCGCCTGCGCAGCCGGCCGAGGTCGAGCTCGGTCAGCTCAGGATTCAGCACGCTCGCCATCCTGCCATGCCGCCCGCGGCGCGGGCCGTTCAGTCGCCTTGATAGCGCTGCTCCAGCCAGGGGTCGCCGCGATCGTGGTAGCCGTAGCCCTCCCAGAAGCCGCGCTCGTCCGCCGCCATCAGACGCAGGCCGCGGACCCACTTCGCGCTCTTCCAGAAGTAGAGGTGCGGGACGAGCAGGCGTGCTGGCCCGCCATGCTCGGCATGTAATGGCGCGCCGGCGAACTCGTAGGCGACCCAGGCGCGGCCGCCGGTGAGGTCCGCGAGCGGCAGGTTGGTCGTGTAGCCGCCGTCGCAGAAGGCCATCGCGAAGCGCGCCTCGCTCGCGACGACCCCGTCGAGCAGCGTGTCGAGCGAGACGCCGCGCCACTGCGTCGCGAACTTCGACCACTTCGTGACGCAGTGGATGTCGACCGTGATCGTCTCGGCGGGGAGCGCGAGCAGCTCGCCCCAGGACCACGTCAGCGGGCTCGGGGTCGCGCCCTCGATCGTGAAGGTCCACTGCTCGAGCGGCGTGTGCGGCGTCGGCCCAGCCGAGAGCACGGGAAAGTCGTGCGTCTCATATTGCCCGGGCGGCAGTCGCTCACTCTGCTCGGGACGCCGCCGTCCGGTGAATCCGCGGCTGATCGGTGTCAGGATGCCTCCGCGTGTCGGGGTCCGATCGATGATGACAGCCGGCGGACCTCAGGAACGCCTCGAGTGGCAGACCGCACGCGTGCGCGAGCTGCGCGGAGACGCCGAGGGTCAAGAGCATCGTGCTCGACGCGCCCGCCTGGCGCGGCCATCTCGCCGGCCAGCACGTCGACGTGCGCCTCACCGCCGAGGACGGCTATCAGGCACAGCGCAGCTACTCGATCGCCTCCGCACCCGAGGATCCGACGCTCGCGCTCACCGTCGAGCGCCTCGCCGACGGCGAGGTCTCGCCGTACCTGTGCGACGTGCTCGCCCCCGGCGACGAGCTCGAGCTGCGCGGGCCGATCGGCGGCTACTTCGTTTGGCAGCTCCCGCCCTCGAGCCGCGTCCTGCTCGTCGCGGGCGGATCGGGCGTCGTCCCGTTCCGCGCGATGCTCCGCCACCGCCTCGCGAGCGGCTCGCCGGCAGAGGTCCGCCTGATCTACTCGGCGCGCTCGCTCGTCGACGTCATCTACCGCTCCGAGCTCGAGCAGCTCGCCGCTGACGGTGCGCTCGATCTGAGCCTTGTGCTGACGCGCGAGTGGCCGGAGGGCTGGACGGGACCGCGCGGGCGCATCGACCGCTCGGCGCTCGGCGAGCTCGCCTGGCCGCCCGCGGCGAGCCCGCTCGTCTACGCCTGCGGGCCGAGCGGCTTCGTCGAGACGGCCGCGAACGAGCTCGTCGCGCTCGGGCACGAAGCGGCGCTGATCAGGACCGAACGCTTCGGGCCGACGGGGACGTAGGATTGCGCGGGTTACAACGTCAGAGGGGAGTGAGGCATCGTGGATCAGGTCAAGTACGTACTGCCGGAGTCCGAGATCCCCACGCACTGGGTGAACCTGCTCCCCGACCTGCCGGGCACGAGCTACCCGCCGCTTCACCCCGGAACCGGACAGCCGGTCGGGCCAGACGACCTGGCCGCGATCTTCCCACTCGATCTCATCGGTCAGGAGGTCTCGGCCGAGCCTGAGATCGAGATCCCCCAAGAGGTGCGGGAGATCTACAAGCTCTGGCGGCCCTCGCCGCTGTACCGCGCGCGCCGCCTCGAGCGCGCGCTCGACACGCCCGCCCACATCTACTACAAGTACGAGGGCGTCTCCCCGGCCGGCTCGCACAAGCCCAACAGCGCCGTCGCGCAGGCCTACTACAACCGCAAGGCCGGCGTTCGCAAGCTCGTGACCGAGACCGGCGCCGGGCAGTGGGGCTCGGCGCTCGCGCTCGCCTGCCAGTTCTTCGGGCTCGAGTGCGAGGTCTTCATGGTCGGGATCAGCTACGACCAGAAGCCCTACCGGCGGGCGATGATCGAGACCTGGGGCGCGAGCGTCCATCGCAGTCCGACCGACATGACCGAGGCCGGACGCTCGCAGGCAGAGCACGCCTCGGGCAGCCTCGGGATTGCGATCTCCGAGGCGATCGAGGTCGCGGCCGGCTCGCCGGACACCAACTACGCGCTCGGCTCGGTCCTCAACCACGTCTGCCTGCACCAGACCGTGATCGGGCAGGAGGCGATCCGCCAGCTCGAGCAGGCGGGGGAGACCGCGGACGTCGTCGTCGGCTGCGTCGGCGGCGGCTCGAACTTCGCCGGCCTTGCCTACCCGTTCATCCGCCGCACGCTGCGCGACGGCGGCACGACGCGCTACCTCGCGGCCGAGCCGTCGGCCTGCCCGACGCTGACGCGCGGCGAGTACCGCTACGACTTCGGCGACACCGTCGGGATGACGCCGCTGATGCCGATGTACACGCTCGGTCACAACTTCGTCCCGCCGCCCGTCCACGCGGGCGGCCTGCGCTACCACGGCGACGCGCCGAGCCTCTGCCAGCTCGTCCACGAAGGCGTTGTCGAGGCGACGGCGATTCGCCAGACCGACGCGTTCGCCGCCGCGGTCGCCTTCGCGCGCACGGAGGGGATCATTCCCGCGCCCGAGGCGGCGCACGCCCTGCGCGCCGCCTTCGTCGAGGCCGAGGCCGCCAAGCAGGCGGGCGAAGCGCGCGTCATCCTGATCGGGCTCTCGGGCCACGGCCACTTCGACATGTCCGCCTACGACGCCTACCACGCGGGCAAGCTCGAGGACCTCGAGTTCACAGAGGCGGAGCTCCGCGCCGCGCTCGACAGACTCCCGCCGGCGCCGGTTCTCGCCTAGAGCCGCAGAACTAGAGCGGCGGCATGTAGCGGCCGCCGATCACCATCGAGCCGTCGCCGTCGCCGCCGTCATACAGCGCGTGCTCGTGCGCGCCGTAGACGCGAAGCTCCGCGATGCCATCCGAGCCCGCGCGCGCGACGATCGCGCGTGGGAGCCCCAAGAGGCGCGAGCGATCGCTCAGCTCGTAGTCGGCCTCGAGCTCGGCGATCCACACGTCACCGACCTGCCACTGGTTGGAGATCCGGTGCGACGTGGAATGCAAATGCTCGAGCAGGTCGCTCAGCTGTGCGCGAGCCTCGTCGGTGCCCTGCGCGCGGCCCCCGTCGCACATCAAGAGCGCGCAGTCGGGCGCGAGCAGCGCCATCGCGCCATCGAGATCGAGCGCGTCGAGCGCGTCCAGCAGCTTTTCCAGTGGCGTCGCGCCCACGCCCACGATGCTAGTCCGCGTCCGGACGGCGGCGTTCGGGGGCGCGACCGCGCGGCTGCGTCGGCGCGTCGCGGCGCGGCGCGCGCGGGATCGGCAGCGTGAGGCGTCGTCGTCGCTCGACCTTCGCCGCCTTGCCGTAGTGGCGGATCTCTAGCGCCGCGCCGGCGGTCAGCATGTAACTCGCGTGCGTGCGCGTCACCTCGACGCGCAGGCGCCGGCCTTGAAAGCAGATGCGGAAGACCAGGCGCGTCAGCTCGGCCGGTAGGCGCGGCGCGAAGGACAGCGGCAGCGACTGGTCGCGCATCCCGCCGAAGCCGCAGACGAGCGCGATCCAGGTACCCGCGAGCGACGCGATGTGCAGGCCGTCGCGCGTGTTCGCCATCAGGTCGCGCAGGTCGATCAACGCCGCCTCGCAGAGATAATCGAACGCGAGCTCGAGATGGCCGACCTCGGCCGCGACGACCGCCTGCGTGCACGCCGACAGCGACGAGTCGCGGACCGTGATCCGCTCGTAGTAGTCGAAGTCGCGCGCCTTCTCCTCGGCGCTGAAGTGCTCGCCACAGCGCTGCAGGGCGAGCACGAGGTCCGCCTGCTTGACGACCTGACGGCGATAGAGGTCGAAGTAGTGGAAGTGCAGGAGCAGCGGATACTGGTCGGGTCGTGTCGCCTCGAAGTCCCAATGCGCGTGCTCGGTGAAGCGCTCGGCCTGAGGGTGGACGCCGAGCGCCTCGTCGTAGGGGATCGCAATCTTCTCGGCGGCGTCGCGCCAGCTCGCCGCCTCCTCGTCGTTGGCGCCGAGCTCGCCCGCCTGCAGCGAGTGGCGGGCCACGATGTCGGCGGCTGCGCGCAGGTTGCGCTGCGCCATCAGGTTCGTGTAGACGTTGTTGTCGGCGAGCGCGCTGTACTCGTCGGGACCGGTGACGCCGTCGATCCGGAACGTGCCGTCGGGTCGGTGGTGGCCGAGTGAACGCCACAGCCGCGCCGTCTCGACGAGCAGCGTGATCCCGGCGGTGCGCTCGAATTCCTCGTCGTCCACGGCTGCGATGTACGTCGAGACCGCCGCGGCGATGTCGGCGTTGATGTGGAAGGCCGCGGTGCTCGCCGGCCAGTAGCCGGAGCACTCCTCGCCGCCGATCGTGCGCCACGGAAACGTGGCGCCGGCGAGATTCAGCTGCTTCGCGCGTTCGCGTGCGAGGTCGAGCGTGTCGTAGCGCCACATGAGCGCCGCGCGAACCGCGTCGGGCATCGTGTAGGTGAGCACCGGCATGACGAACGACTCGCTGTCCCAGAACGAGTGGCCGCCGTAGCCGGGTCCCGTGAGGCCCTTCGCTGCGATCGCGCGCCGCTCGGTGCGCGCGCCCGCCTGGAGTACGTGGAAGAGTGCGAAGCGCGCGGCCTGCTGGAGCTCCACGTCGCCGTCGATCTCGACGTCCGCGCGGTCCCAGAAGTCCTTGAGATAGGCGGCCTGCTGGGCGACGAGCCCGTCCCAGCCGTCGCGACGGGCGGCCGCGAGCGCGGCGCCGACCTGGTCGCGCAGCGCCGGGACCGAGCGGTTCTCCGACCAGCCGTAGGCGATGAACTTCACGATCCGCAGCGGCTTGCCCGGTTTGACCGTCGCAGAGACGGTCAGGCGGCCGAGGTCGGCGAAGCCCTCGACGAAGTGCTCGGTGTCCGCGGCCCCATCGATCACGTGATCCATCCCGGCGGCGACGGTGAGCCGGCTCGCATGTGTCGTGTGAACCAGCACCGACCGCGTGTCGTGCTCGGTGAAGAGCTCCGATTCGAGCGGCGCGCGTAACGCCGCGGCGACCCGCGGGTCGCCGTCCGCCGGCTCGGGCAGCGACTCGTTGGCGACGAGCTCGGACTGCACGACGACCGTGGTCGGCTCCGTGACCGCTTCAACCTCGTAGAGGATCGCTGCGATCGCTCGCTGGGTGAACGAAACCAGCCGCGTCGAGGCGATCCGAACGAGCCGACCGGAGGGGGTCTCCCACTCGAGCTTGCGTTCGAGCACGCCGGCGCGCAGGTCGAGCACGCGCTCGTGATTTCGCAGCACGCCGTAGCGGACATCGAGCGCCTCGTCCTCAACGAGCAGGCGCATGATCTTCCCGTTCGTGACGTTGACGACCGTCTGGTTGCTCTCCGAGAAGCCGTAGCCGGATTCGGCGTAGGGCATCGGGCGCAGCTCGTAGAAGCCCGAGAGATAGGTGCCCGGCACGCCGAACGGCTCACCTTCGTCGAGGTTGCCGCGGACGCCGATATGGCCGTTCGCGAGTGCAAAGACCGACTCCGTCTGGGCAAGCGCATCGAGGTCGAGCGATGTCTCGCGCACGACCCACGGCTCGACCGGGAACGCGGGGTGCCGAATCACAGGAGCTCCGCCAGGTCGTGCACGACGATGTCTGCTCCATGGTCCGTTAGGGCCTGCGCCTGGCCGGCCCGATCGATTCCGACGACGATCGCGAAGCCACCGGCGCGCCCGGCCTCGACGCCGGCGAGCGCGTCCTCGAAGACCGCCGCGCTGCCAGCCTGCACGCCGACCGCGCGCGCGCCGGCGAGGTAGGTGTCCGGCGCCGGCTTGCCGGCGAGCTGCTGCTCCTCGGCGACGTGGCCGTCGACGACCTGCTCGAAGAGATCCTCGATCCGCGCGGCGCGCAGGACGTCGCGGCAGTTGGCGCTCGCCGAGACGACCGCGCAGTGCAGCCCCGCCGCGCGCGCCGCCTTCACGTAGCGGACGGAGCCCGGGTAGGCCTCGACGCCGCGCTCATGGATCAGCTCGAGAACGCGATCGTTCTTGCGCGCCGCGAGCCCCGCGACCGTCTCGGCGCCCGGCGGATCATCCGGACCCCCCTCGGGCAGCGTGATGTCCCGCGAGGCGAGGAACGAGCGCACGCCGTCGAGGCGTGGCCGCCCGTCCACGTACTCGTCGTAGTCGTGCACGGCGTCGAACGGGCGCTGGTCGTGTCGCGCGAGGAAGTCGTCGAAGATCTCCTCCCAGGCCGCAGCGTGGATTCGCGCGGTGTCCGTGAGCACGCCGTCCAGGTCGAACAGGCAGGCGCTCACTGATGCCGGTAGCCCGAGCACGGCTTCACGCTAGCGAAGTGTTCACGCGGGCCGTCGCGTGGTGTCTCTAAGCTGGGTCACCTGCCGCGAAACGCACCACTGATACCGCCCGACCGCGAGATCCACTCGTGGCTGATGGACATGGACGGCGTGCTCATCAAAGAGGAGCACTTGATCCCCGGCGCGCCCGAGTTCATCGCCCGCCTCCAAGAGCTCGACCGCAGGTTCCTCGTCCTCACGAACAACTCGATGTACACGCCACGCGATCTCGTCGCGCGGCTGAGCTCGATCGGCCTCGAGCTACCGGAGGGGGCGATCTGGACCTCGGCGCTTGCCACGGCGCGCTTCCTCGCGCGCCAGCGCCCGCGCGGCTCGGCGCACGTGATCGGCGAGGCGGGCCTGACGACGGCGCTGCACGACGTCGGCTACACGATCTCCGATCGCAACCCCGACTACGTCGTGCTCGGCGAGACGCGCACCTACAGCTTCGAGCGGCTGACCCGCGCGATCCAGCTGATCGCGCGCGGCGCCCGCTTCATCGCCACCAACCCCGACACGGTCGGCCCCTCACCGGACGGTCCGCTCCCCGCCACCGGCTCGGTCGCGGCGCTGATCTCGCGCGCGACGGGGGTGCAGCCCTACTACGTCGGCAAGCCGAACCCGCTGATGATGCGCTTCGCGCTGAACGCGATCGAGGCGCACAGCGAGTCGACGGCGATGATCGGCGACCGCATGGACACGGACGTTGTCGCCGGGCTCGAGGCGGGCCTGCACACGATCCTCGTGCTGACTGGCGTTTCGACCATCGAGTCGGCGGAGCGCTTCCCCTATCGCCCGGGCGCGATCGCCGAGTCGGTCGCCGAGCTCGTCGACCAGCTCAAGCCGGCCCAGCCCGCCGGCAAACGCACCGCCCGGGCCTAGTCAGTCTGCGACGGTGACGAGCGTGCCGATCGGCGTGTACGGCCACACCTTCGCCGCCTGCGCGTAGGGGAGCTCGACACAGCCGAGGCTCTGGCGCGTGCCGTAGGAAACGCGCAGGAAGCCGTGGATCGCGTCGCCGCCGTTGAAATAGCTGATCCACGGAATCCCGACATCGTGGTAGTGCGTGCCGTCGGGGTTGGTGCCGGTCATCGTGCCCGAGCGAACGTGCTCGAAGACCGCGAAGGTTCCGCGCTGGGTCGGGCGCTGCGGGATGCCGGTGTTGGCGGGGGTCTGCAACACCACACGCCCGCCGCTGTACAGGGTCAATGATTCGGGGTTGCCTTCGCGCACGAGTACATACGCGTACGGGGAAGTCCGCTGCTGGTTGGCGATCGCGGCCGCCAGCAGCGTGTGCCAGACGATCGGGCCGGCGATGCCGTCGGTCGCGAGCCCGTGATCGGCCTCGAAGCTCATCACGGCGCCTTTGACGATCTCGCCGGGGTGACCCGGATGCCAGAGCGCGCGCAGCGCGGCCGGCATGTTCGTGTAGCGCCAGCTGAAGCTGCCGGGCGGCGGGTTGACCGCCGCCATCACCTGCGCCCGCGCGGTCTGCACGGGGGGCGCGCCCGTCGCTGTCCAGCGCAGCGGCAGGTAGCCGAGCTGCGCGAGGAGCTGTTGGAGGCGCAGCTCACTGCCGGGCGCCACCGTCCAGGAGAGGCGGTCAGCGGGCTCGAGGTCGTTCGCCGAGACGACCGTCGGCAGGTTGAGCTCGACCGTCGCCGCGAGCGGGAAGCCCGCGCCGGTCGGCTTGAAGACGAGCGTGTGGCTGTTCGGGCGTGTCCACGCGCCGGCCACGCTCGGGCTGAGCGGTGGGTTCGCCGTGCCGAAGATTCGCGCGACGGGTCGCGAGAAGGTCAGGCGCAGCGAGGAGGTGGGGGAGATGGTCGCCGCCGGGGAAGGAGCCGCGACGAGCAGCGGCACGTGCGAGCGCGGAAACCACGTGACGAGCGTTCGCGGCCCGAGGCGCTCCCAACTGCGCGCGGCGACGCGAATCGCAACCGAACCAGACCTAACGCTTGGATTGAGGGTTAGGGTTTTCCCATGCGCTGCGCTGCGCGCGGCGTCGCCGACCGCGAGCGCCGCGATGCCCCCGGTGAACGCGATCTGGAGGCGTCCGCTGTGCGTCAGTGTCAGCCACTGGTTGCTGACGGCGACGCTCGGTGTGCGCAGCGTCAGGTGCTTCGTGAAGGTCGTGCCGAGCATCCAGGCGAGCGCGCCCGGTCGGCGCACGGTGACGGTGAGCGTCGCGCGCACACCTGGCTCGAGCGGCTTGCGCGGAACGAGCGCGCCGTGCACGTCCGCGAGTTGCACGCGGCTCCCGTCCGCCGAGCGGACGACTGCGCGTTCGACGTGACCGGCGAACGGGCCGAGCTTCAAATCGGCCAGCGCGGTGGGGCTCTGCTTGAGCGAGCCGCGCGAGAGCGCGATCGCCGCGATCGCACCGCCGACGATCAGCGCTGCGAGGACAAGGGCTGTGACGGATGCCAGCGCGAGCGTCGACCGGCGGGGGCGACGTGACTCTCGAGTCTCGCGCCGGTCGAGCGGACCGAGCGCCATCGGCTCAGGATACGCAGTGCGCTGCGGCCCCGGGCGCAGTTTGGCCCAGGGCAACGACCCTTGCAGTCCGCTCGAACTTTTTTGCTCGATTTCCGCCCACGGGCTAAAGCAACGCGCCATTTCCGCCGACAGCACAGACGTGGAAACACTAGATACGACGGTTCTGGACGAGCTGCGCGCGCTCGACGACGAGGATCTGCGCGACATCGTCGAGCTCTACTTCAGCGATGTAGCGGTGCAGCTCGACAGCCTGCGCGCCTCACTGGGCGACGGCGACGCGACCGCCGTTGCCGCGGCGGCCCACCGGATCAAGGGCGCGAGCCTCAGCATGGGCGCCGCGCGCATCGCGGCACTCGCGGCCGACGCCGAGGTCGCCGGGCGCGAGGGCAACCTCGCTCCGTGCGCCGGCCTCGTCGCATCGCTCGAGGAAGAGCTCGAGCCGACGCGCGTCGCACTCCGCAGTGAGCTCGCACTGCAGCTGTCCTAGAACCCCTTTCAGAATGACTGGCACGCCCGGATTCGGTCCGGGCTGCTGCGCCGGATCGCCACCCGGCACCTCGCAGGTAGGCCTTGCTACCTGCTTCGGCACCGTGCAGCGCCCGGCTTGCATCCGGACCGCCCCGGACGCACCCTCATTCTGGACGGAGTTCTAGAACCCCTTCGGTCAACGCGGGAAACCACTGAGCGCGGGGCGCCGGGCGACGCGGCTCGGCCTGCTCTGGCATATTGCGCACCGCACGATGCGCGTCGGATTGCTCACCGGGGGCGGCGATTGCCCCGGCTTGAATGCGGTGATCCGTGCCGTTGTGCGTCGTGGCCTGCGCGAGGAGAGCACGACGTTCTGCGGCTTTCGCTCCGGCTGGGCCGGTGTGCTGGCCGGCGAGTGGGTCGAGCTCGACCGCAAGAGCACGAGTGCGCTGCTGCCGCGCGGCGGAACGATCCTCGGGACCTCGCGGACGAATCCGTTCTCCAACGGCGCCGACGGTGTGACACCGGTCCGCGAATCGATGGAGAAGGCCGGCGTCAACGTGTTGATCCCGATCGGCGGTGACGACACGCTCGGCGTGGCGCTCAAGCTCCACGAAGCCGGGATCCCGGTCGTCGGTGTCCCGAAGACGATCGACAACGATCTCGGTGCAACCGACTTCACGTTCGGCTTCCAGACCGCGGTGCAGATCGCGACCGACGCGATCGACCGCCTCCACACGACCGCCGAGTCGCACAACCGCGTGATGGTCTGCGAGGTCATGGGCCGCCACGCCGGCTGGATCGCGACCTACGCCGGCATGGCGGGCGGCGCCGATGCGATCCTCGTGCCGGAGCGGGCGTTCGACGTTGACGCGCTCTGCGAGCGGCTCAAGGTCCGCCACAAGAGCGGCTGGTCGTTCTCGATCATCGTCGTCGCCGAGGGCGCCACGCCGATCGAGGGAAGCTTCTCAACAATCGCCCAGGACACCGACGCGTTCGGGCACGCTCGGCTCGGCGGGATCGGCGACGCGCTCGCGCAGCAGATCGAGGAGAAGACCGGCTTCGAGACCCGCGTCACTGTGCTCGGTCACGTCCAGCGGGGCGGCACGCCGACGGCCTACGACCGCGTGCTCGCGACGCGCTTTGGCGTCGCCGCGATGGAGGCCGCGATCGGCGGGCGCTTCGGCGTCATGGTCGGGCTCAGCGGGACCGACATCGTCGAGGTCGCGCTCGCCGACGCCGTCTCCTCGCCGAAGCTGCTCGACCCGGGCCTCTACGAGACGGCCAGCGTCTTCTTCGCCTGAGTGACCCCGCCAAGGCGGGTACAGTTGTCGCGATGGCGGAAGACCCCTACACATCTGAATCCGATCTGAACCTCGAGCGACGCCGGCGCGAGGAGCGCCGCCCGGTCGATGAGGCCGGCGGCGGCGAAGCCGAGGGCTTCGAGCTCGCCGAGCAGGAGCTGATCGACCACGCCTCGCACGGCGACGAGCACGCCGCGCACCGGATCCTCCAGGACGCCGGCAGCGTCGAGGACGAGCGCGCCGACGCCGACTACGGCGAGGCCGACGAGGAAGCCAAGCCCGACTGACGCTCAGGCGGCCGGGCTCGGGTGCAGCAGCTGCTTCGCGCGCAGCTCGAGCAGCGCGACGATGTCCCGCGTCGGAACCCCGCGCGAGGCGACGACCTCGCCGTCGGCGAGCGAGAGCACGGCGACCGCGCGACCTTCGAGCTCGCCCACCAGCACCGGACCCCTCGGCAGCTCCCGCGGATGGACGCCGGCGATCCGCGCATCCTCGCGCGAGTGCACGACCCGCATCGTCACCGCCCGCGCGTCGTCACGCCGGCCGCGCTCAGGCCGCGCGAAGCGGCGAGCGCGCGCCTGGTCGCGCAATTCGTCCGTACGCGCCGCCGCCATCATATGGTTGAGTACAGGGTGCATTGATATACATCAATAGTCGGTGAACGGACGATATCAGCCGCTACACCTCATTGCAATGTCATGCAATTCGTGATTGACTAATGCAATGGATGGTTCGCCGCTCGAGCGCCGGCTTGCCGCAATCGATCGCGCGAGCACGCGTTCGCTGACCGATCAGCTCGTCGGCGCTGTACTCGACTCGATCGCCGCGGGCGAGCTCGGTCCCGGCGAGAAGCTTCCGCCGACGCGCCGTCTGGCCGAGCTCGCGGGCGTCAACCAGCTCACGGCCGGTCGCTCATACCGGCGCCTCGCCGAGCGCGGCGCCGTCGTCTCGGAGGTCGGCCGTGGCACGTTCGTACGGGCCGGCGCAGCCGCGGGCGGCAGTGCGCGCGCGACGGGCGACGCCTCGTGGCAGAACTATGTGCTCGAGAACGAGCGCGTGAGCTCCGCAGCGTGGATTCTCTCCGAGCTCGCCGCCCACAGCGCCGACCCCGCAAGCGAGCTGATCGCACTCTCGGCCAGCTACCCAGCCGCCGAGATCCTCCCAACCGACCTGCTCGCCGCGGCGAGCACATCGGCGATCGCGCGCTACGGCGCCGGCAGCTTCGCGTACGGTCCGGTCGCCGGCCACCCGGAGTTTCGCAGCGAGCTCGCACGGCTCGGTCGAGCCCGCGGTCTCGACGATGATCCAGCCTCGATCCTCGTCACGACGGGCGCGCGCCAGGCGATCACCCTCGCGACGCGCGTTGTGCTCCGACCGGGCGACAAGGTCGCATGCGAGTCACCGACGTACATGGGCACGATCGATGCACTGCAGGCGGTCCAGGCCGAGATCCTCCCGGTGCCAGTCGGCCCTGACGGCTTCGACATCGACGCGCTCGAAGCGCTCTTGCGACGGCACGAGATCCGCCTGGTCGCGCTCCAGCCGCGGCTGCAGAACCCGACGGGCTGCGACCTTTCCCGCAACGGCCGTGAACGCCTCGTCGAGCTCGCGCGCCAGCACGGCTTCTTCATCCTCGAGGACGCCGTCTACGCCGACCTGCGCTTCAGCGGCCGCGATCCTGGTCCGTTGCGCGCGCTTGCGCCCTCGCACGTGATCTACGTCGACTCATTCTCGAAGACCGTCGCGCCGGGCCTGCGCGCGGGCTGGATCGCGGCGAGCGGTCCCGTACACGACCGGCTGATCGCGGAGAAGCGCCGCGATGACGCGCAGGGAGCGCTGCTGCCGCAGCAGATAATGGCGAGCTTCCTTGCCGAAGGCCATTACGCCGAGCAGCTTCAACGTGCGCGGGCGTTCTACCGCGAGCGCCGCGACGTCCTCTTGAACGCGCTCGACCGCGACTTGGCAAGCCTCGCGAGCTATACGCGACCGGCGGGCGGAGGAAACGTCTGGGTCACGCTCGACCAGGGTTGCGACGACAGTCGTCTCTACCACGACGCGGTCGCCGCCGGCGTGAGCTTCGTCCCGGGATCGACGATGCTCGTCGGCCGCCAACAGGCGACGCACCTGCGCCTCTCGTTCGGGTTGCTCGATGCCGAGTCGATCCGCGAGGGCGTGCGCCGGCTCGCCGCCGTGGTCCGCGCGCACCGACGCGAGCTGCCGGCGCTCGGGTCGCTGCCCGTGAACTGAGCCCAAGCTCCGCGGAATTCTCCATTTCGTTACCGGTTGGTCACCGGATCGTCACGCGTGGGTCACGCGATGGCTACTTGCGCGAGCGCTGCGCCACCGAGACTCGCGGACGCAGTCTCTGTGACCAAGTGGAGGTATCGAAAAAGCGATGAAATCTCGTCTCGCATTCCCGCGCGGGTCTCGCACGGGGCGCCGGATAACCGGCCTCGTCCTGCTCGCGGCGGCCGCGCTCGTTACGGCGATGTCTGTCGGCGCATCGGCGGGCACGCCCAGCGACGGCCTCGGCATCCAGCCCGGCAAGATCAAGCACGTCTGGCTGATCATCCTCGAGAACAAGTCCTATGACGCAAGCTTCACGGGCCTGAACAACAACACCTACCTGTGGAAGACGCTGCCTTCCCAGGGCGCGTTGTTGACCAACTACTACGGCACCGGACACTTCAGCCTCGACAACTACGTCTCGCAGGTCAGCGGCCAGGCGACCCAGCCGGACGACCAGGCGGACTGTCCTTATTACGACGCGATGTCCGGCAGCATCGACACGACCGGCTCGCTCGCGACCGACCCGAACTACGGGCAGCTCGTCTCGAGCGCGGGGCCGAATGCGGCAGCGGGCACCAACGGTTGCGTCTATCCGTCGAGCGTGACGACGCTCTTTAACCAGCTCGATGCCGCACACGTGAGCTGGAAGGGCTATGCGCAGGATCTGGGCAATCCCGATGCGTCCTCGACCGGCACGCTCGCGAGCCCCGGCACTGGACAGACCCACGACGCCGGCGTTCAGTATTGCGGCGCGCCCTACAGCTCGCCCGGTGCGACCGGTAGCACAGCCGACGCGAACCCCGGTAGCGCGAACGCGACCGACCAATACGTCCCGAAGCACTTCCCGTTCCCGTGGTTCGAGTCGATCCTCCAGTCGGGCGACTGCAACTCGACGCACATCGCCAGCCTGTTCGATTCGAGCAACGGCCTCTACCACGACCTGCAGAGCGAGGCGACGACACCGGCCTTCAGCTGGATCTCGCCCAACAACTGCAGCGACGGCCATGACGCCGTCTGCCACGGCAACAACCTGTCTGGCGGCTTCTCCGACCCGAACACGCCGAACGCGCCGGTCAACTACACCGGTGGCCTGTACGCGGCTGACCTCTTCCTCGAGCACGTCGTGCCCGAGATCGAGGCCTCGCCTGCGTTCAAGGACGGCGGCCTGATCGACGTCAGCTTCGATGAGGCTTTCCCGCCCTTCACCTACACCGGAAACAGCTTCGCCAACTCGACCACCGACTCGCCGACCGCCGCCACCTCGCTGATCAGCGACGCAGCCGGCGAGACGCTGAACGGTCTGCCGGTGCATTCAGAGCCGGCTGGCCCGAACACACCGCTCGCGACCGCAAGCAACGGGCAGCAGCTCTATCCAGGCCCCGGTGACAACTCCTACATCGACCGTCCGGCCAACTGTGTGGCCGAAGGTGCGACGGGGACGACGATGCTGACGCCGGTCGCGGCGCCCGCGAACACCTGCCTTGTCGGCGGGGGGGACCCGGGCATGAAGGAAGCGAGCAACGGCACCTACAGCTACGCGACCCGCGCGGACGCGGGAGCCAATGCGCCGTCCGCTGCCACGACGATCGCGGACAACTCGATCGTCGTGACCGACGAGGGTCGCTCGGTCTCCGGTAGCGGCATCCCCTCGGGCGCGTATGTCGGCCAGGTGACCGATACGCCGGTCAGCGCGACGGCGGCGTCGCAGAGCGGCGGCCTGGTCGACCAGGGCTCGTTCCAGCTCGTCGACAGCTCGGGCAACCCGCTGTCCACGACCGGAGCGGTGAGCGGCATCACGCTCGGCGCGGAGAGTCCCGGGAGCGACCCGCTGTATGACGCCGATGACGCGACGCCTGGCGGTGGCGACACCGGCAGCGTCCTGATCAGCCCGTACATCACCCCGGGCACGGTCAGCGACGTCTATTACAACCACTACAGCTGGCTGCGCACGATGGAGGATCTGTTCAGCGTGGCCGCATCCTCGCCGGGTCTCGACGGCCAGGGGCACATCGGCTACGCGGCACAACCAGGCCTCGCTCCATTCGGGGCCGACGTGTTCACGAACGCGCAGGGCGAGCCCTCGCCGCCTCCCCCGCCGCCGCCACCACCGCACGGACACCACCACCACCGTTGGTCCTGAACCAAACGCAGGACGGCTCGGGCGAGCACGGCTCGCCCGAGCCCCGCATAGGTAGCCGGGCCGGGAGGCCCGGCTACCGCCGCTACGTCCTCGCCGCCGTTCTCGCCTGCATAGCGGCCGCTACCGCTGCCGCTGCGGTGAGCGCGAGCGCCGGCTCGGGCGCACACCGCCCGACCGCCGGCGCTCGCTACGGCGGGCTTCCAAGCTGGCTTCCGAAGGCGACGATTCCGGTCAATCGGATCGTCCGTGCCAGCGAGCGCCACCCATGGCTCGCGATCGAGGGCGACACGGTGGATGTGACGCTCGCCGGCGGGAGCGCGGACGTGACCACCGTGGGTCCGCAGGTGCCGGCAGCCGACGTCGCCGCGGTCCCGCTCAAGACGCGCGTCCCGTGTACGTTCGACGTCACGTTCGCGCGCGGCGCCGGGACGATCCCGCTGCGTGCCGCGTCATTCACGATCATCGACGAGCTCGGGCAGCTCCATCACCCGAAGGTGACCCTGCTCGGCGGCGGAAGGGTCCCAGCGCGGATTGGCGCGGGTGGGCCGGTCACGCTCAGCGTGAGCGCGGTGCTCCCCGTCGGCGCCGGCACGCTGCGGTGGGCGCCGCTGCCTACGAAGCCGATCGTCTCGTGGGACTTCGACGTCGAGGTCGACTAGTGCGGTAGCGGCTCGACCGTTCTCGCCAGGACCTCGACCCGCACGGGCGCGGTGCCCTTCGCGTTGGCGTTACGGATTCGCGCCCTGTACTCCGAACCGCCGAGCGCGGAGCCGGTGCCCAGCACGGTCACGAGACGCCGCTGCGGCGCGGTCCCCTCGGCGCCGGGGACCGCGCCGAGGACGATCGTCTTGGCGCTGTAGGTGGCATTGCCGTACTCGAGAGCGTCGGGATAGGGGACGTTGACGGTGCGCGTCTTGCCCGCGGCGATCTGCACCGTGCGAGTCGCCTGCTTGACGAGGGGGCTCGCCGCCGCAGCCGTTGCGGCGGCGGCCAGCAGCGCCAGCGCCGCGGCGATGCCGAGCGTGCGCCTCACGCGTCGCGCGCGTGCCCGAGCTGAGCGCGCAGCATCCACTGCTGTTGCTCGAGCGCGCGCAGGACGTCGATCAGCACGTCTTGCGAGACGAGATCGAGCTCGGCAAGGCGCTCGGCGCGCGTACGGGTACGCTCGCTGACCTCGGCGACGCGGCGCAGCAGCTCGTTCACGACCTCGGTATCGGGGATCGGGCCGACGCCGAGGGCGGGGCGTCCGGGTCCCTCGACCACGGCGTTCGCCTGGCCATCGGGAAAGGAGCCGAGCGCGACCGCGCGCTCGGCCACGGTGTCCGAAAGCGTGCGCCAAGCATCGACGAGCTCGTCGAGCTGAAGATGCAGCGAGCGGAAGTTCGGCCCCACGACCGTCCAATGGAACTGCTTGCCGACGAGCGATAGGTCGATCAACTCGACGAGCGTCGCCTGGAGTTGGCGTCCGACCTCGTCACGTTCGTGGGCGCCGACCGGCGGAAGGTGCGTCGCTGACGCAGCTGTGGCCATGTTGCCTCCTCTTGTCGCCATGTGGGCTAAGCCTAGACCTCAGGCGCTCCGCCGGCGAAGGCCCAGATCGAGGATGATCCGCGGCCATGAAGCGCGGGATCGCCCTCAGCGCCGCGATCGCCGTCGCATTCGCCGCGACGCCCACGCATGCGGATGTCACCGTCGCGGCGCGCGCGTGCGGCGCCGCGACGCAGGCGCGTGTCGGCGGCGACTATCAGAGCGCCGCCCTCGCAATCTACCGAGGCGAGCTCGACGGTGCCGAGGTGCACCGCGACACGAAGCACGTGCTGGCCTCGACGGCGCTGGCGCGCTCCCTCGCAGCCGGCGATACGACGGGCGTCACCGCTGCCGTCACGAAGATCGTCTACCACCGCCAGTGGCACATCGTGCGCCTGCGCGTCCTCGCGAGCTCAGGCAAGCTCGTCGCGGACATCGGCGGCCCGTACATCCTCGCTCCTGTTCGCGGCGAGATCTCATACCGTGGCAAGACCGTCGGAAGCTACGTGATGAGCGTTCAGGACGACGTCGGCTATGCCAAGCTCGTTTGGCGGTACACGGCTCTGCCGATCGAGCTCTACGGTCGCTCCGGTCCGCTTGTCGGCGAGTCGTTCCCCGCCGCCGAGGTCCCGCCGCAGCTCCCCGCCGCCGGTTCCAGCCTGACCGTCAACGGCGCTCGCTACCTCGCTCTCCTATACGGCGTCAAGGCGTTCCCGAGCGGGCGCTCGGAGGTGCTGTTGGCGGTGCCGCGCGCCGGCGCCGCGCTGGCCTCGAGCAGCTGCCTCGCGGTTGACGCGACCGTGTACACCTCGGTCGCGGAGCACCTCGCGAGGCGGGTCGCGCTGCCGCGCGACGCCACTGTGTTCGTCGCGCTCGACCACGCGTTCGACTCGAGCACGCTGACGTTTATCCGCGCGGGCTCTCGAATCGTCGCGAGCTCGGTGGGCGTGCCCGCACCGCCACTCCTCCCGGGTAGCGGCACGATCGCCTACCTCGGAAAGCGCTGGCTGATCAACTCGTTCGTCCCGGTCTCCGGGACCCGTATCTACATCCTCTACCCCTCGGCGGCGCTCGGCGGCTCGACCGGGTTGAGCGGCACGACGGGGGCGTCCTAGCGGATCGCCAGCCTGTGTTTATTACTGTTCGGGACGTGACAAGAGAGGCAGGAAAAGCGCCCTCGCGCTCGCGCAGCTTCGTGATCGCCGTGCTCGTCGGCGGCGGATTGCTGCTCAGCGGTGCGCTCGGTGCTGAAGCCAAGCCGTCCACTGGCCCGGCCTGTGGTGCTGCGGGCTCCGCGCGCGTGATCGACGCCATCGACGACGGGATCGCCCACCAGATTTACGCCGAGGAGCTGAACAGCTCCGAGGTCACCGCCGACCTCAACCGGATCACGAGCTCGAGCGCGCTCGCCGCCGCCGTCGCCTCCGGCGACGCCCAGCAGATCCAGAGCGCAACGCTCGCGATCGTCTACACGCCTGTCTGGCACATCGTGCGCCTGCGCGTCACCTCGCCCTCCGGTCAACTCCTCGCGGACATCGGCGGCCCGTACATCCTCGCGCCGGTCAAGGGCCAGATCACATACGCCGGTAAGACGGTCGGCGACTTCGTCATGAGCGTCCAGGACGACAAGGGCTACAAGAAGCTCGTCACCCACATCACGGGCGCTCAGGTCGAGCTCTATCTGAACGGGAAGCCGCTGATGGGCACGCTCCCGCGCCCGCCCGCGAGCCCGCCGCACAGCGGGACCCTGCGCGTCGGGCGCCTCGCCTACAACGTGGACAGCTACACCGTCGAGGCTTTCCCGAGCGGGACGCTCCAGGTCGCCGTGCTCGTCCCGTCGCCGACCTCGCCGGTGGCCGCGATGAGTTGTCCCGCGGTCAAGCTGGCGACCGACACCGCGATCGTCGAGAACGTCGCCAAGGGCCTGATGGTGTCCGGGCACAACATCTACGAGAACCTCCCGCTCTTCCTCCAGCAGGCTTACGGCTACACGCATCTGCCCGTGTTCGTCCTCGATAATCGCAGCGAGGAGTACGGGGTCGACAGCCTGCCGGGCAGCAGCGCGCCGCCCGCGCCCGCGTCGCTCACGCCGAAGAGCAAGCTCGTGAGCTATGACCGCTCCCAGTGGCTCGTCGGTGCGATCCGTCCATTTCCGCCTGAGTGGATCTACGTGCTCGCGCCGGCGAGCTCGACGACCGCAGCCGCGATCGGCGCGACCGGCAGCACGGGCACCTTCGGTGGCCAATAGGCTGGGCGCGCAGCCGCTGCATGAGCACGCGAGGAACGTGCTCCGGCGCGACGGCGACCCCAGACCGTGACGACAGAACCACAAGCTGAGCCGCCGGAGGCGCTCCCGGCGCGCGACCGGCGGCGCTTCGCAAGCGTCCTCGCCCGCCTGCGCCCCCGCCGCCGGGCGGTGCCCGTGCGCCGCGCGCTGCGCCATGCGGGCCTGCTTCCAGTGCTTGCCCTCGCGGGCATGCTCGACTTCTACAAGCTCAGCCAGAACGGCTTCGCGAACCTGTTCTACGCCGCGGCGGTCAAGTCCGATCTGCTGTCACTGAGCAACTTCTTCTTCGTCTCGTTCGATCCCGGCGGGCTTGACAGCATCGACAAGCCCCCGCTCGCCATCTGGCTCCAGACGCTGAGCGCGAAGCTCTTCGGGTTCACGCCGCTCGCCCTGATCACACCGGAGGGCGTCTGCGCGATGCTCGCCGTAGCGCTGCTCTACTTCATCGTCGCCAAGCGCCTCGGGATCCTCGCGGGCCTCGCGAGTGCCGCGGCCCTCGCGGTCTTTCCCGCGTTCGTTGCCGTCTCGCGCGAGAACGCCGTCGACCCGCTGCTCCTCCTCTTCATGGTGGCGGCGTGCGGAGCCGGCCTGCGCGCCGTCGACACCGGGCGCACGCGCTGGCTGCTCGCGAGCGCGCTGCTGGTCGGCTTGGCCTTCAACACGAAGTCGCTGGCGGCGCTGCTCTGCGTGCCCGGCATCGGTCTCGCCTACCTGCTCTGCGCGCAGGTCTCCTGGCGCCGGCGGGCGCTGCAGCTCCTTGCGGGCGCCGTCGTGCTCTGCGCGGTCGCGGTTTCATGGTCACTGGCGGTTGATCTGACGCCGGCCGCGCAGCGGCCGTACGTGGGCGGCTCGACCAATAACAGCGAGCTGCAGCTCGAGTTCGGCTACAACGGGTTCGGCCGGGCCGGGGGGCAGGTTGGCGGACCGCCCTGCCCGGCGGTCTACGCGCCGCCGACCTCCGACGTCCCGATCTTCCGCCCTGCCGGACCGCGCGTCAGCCCACCCGCACCCACCGGATCTACCGGTGCGACCGGTGCGAGCGGTGCGAGCGGGCCAACCGGCGTACCGGGCGTCACCGTGCGCAACCCGCAGCCCGTTCCGTTCGCGAGCTGCAAGCGCGGGCCGCTGCGGATCTTCGATCTGGGCCTCGGCGATCAGGCCGGTTGGACCGTGCCCTTCGCGGTCGCCGGGCTGCTCGGTCTCGCGCTGCTCGCCGGCGGCTGGCGGAGCCGGCGTACGGCGCTCTTGTTCGCTTTCGGCGGCTGGTTCGTGCTCGAGCTCGGCTTTCTCGACTACTCGAAGGGCATCGTCCACCCCTACTACGCCTCCGCCCTCGGCCCGCCGCTCGCGGCGATGGTCGGTGGTGCGGTGTTTGCGATCACGCAGCTCGTTCGCAGTCGCACGTGGTGGCGTGTTGGCGCCGGACTCGTCCTCGCCGCCGCCGCGGCGCTCGGCACCGTCGCCGCCGAGCTCTACGAGATTCACAACCATGGCTACCCGCACTTCATGCGCACGCCGCTGATCGTGGCGGCCGTGGCGAGCATCGCACTACTCGTCCTCAGCTCGTTCGTGCGGCGAGTTGCCGGGATTGCCGCGCTGCTGCTCGCGGCTGCGCTCCTCGCGACGCCACTCATCTACACGACCAGCGTCTGGGACGCCCCGGTCGACGGCACCTTCCCGACCGCCGGTCTCTACAACGAAGCCGGCTGGGGTGGCATCAGCCTGCCGGCAGATGAGCTTGCGGCGAATCGGGCGCTGGCCGGATATATCCGAACGCATCATCCGACGCACGACTTCGAAGTCCTGACCCAGTCATCCGACGGCGCATCGCCGCTGATCCTCCTCGGGATCCGGGCAGCTGCAATGGGCGGCTACAACACGACCGACCCGGCGCTCAGCGGCGCTGGCCTGTCGCGCCTCGTCGCCGAGCACCGGGCGCGCTTCGTCGTCGTCGGCGGGCCGTATTTCCAGCGTGGCGGGAACGGCGCATCGGCGGCCGCCCGACTCGTCTGTCCACAGGTGCCGCAGGCGCTGTGGTATCCGGCCTCCCCCGACCAGGGCGTCCTGCACCTCGTCGACTGCGCCGGCAAGGCGGCGGCGCTCCGCCACCCCTACCGCGTCGCCTACGCCTACCTCAGGCGTAACCCGCGCACGGTCTACCCGTTCGGCACCGGCTACTACGAGGACACGAGCGGATTCGCCAGCAGGGTGCACGTCCTGCTTGGCGGCAGGCACGGCAGGGTGACGGTCCTGATCGGCCCGACGAGCACACCCAGCCGGATCGCCTACGCCGGGCCCGGCGGCGTCAAGCACGAGGTCACGTTCGCGCTGCCGGCGAATTGGTACTTCGCGATCGAGAAGAGCCACCAGCTCGTCGTTGCGACGGTGTTCGAAACTTTCGACCGGCGGCGTCGATCGTGAACTCGCGGGTATCCGCACCCTAGCCGTGCCGGCTTTACGGGTCACGATCCTGCGTCAGCTCTACCGCGCCGCGTATTGGACGCTGTGGGTTTTCTCGCTCGTGGCGCATCCCCGCGGGAGGGGTGTGAAGGGTCTGATCCGTAACGACGGTGCGGTGCTGTTCGTGCGCCACACCTACGGGCCCTACGAGTGGGAGCTCCCCGGCGGCGGCCAGCACCGCCACGAGCTGCCGGCCGAGGCGATCACCCGCGAGCTGCGCGAGGAGCTCGGCATCGAGGTCACGAACCCAGTGCCGCTCGGCGCCGGCAACGGTCCCCGTCAGTACCGCAACAACCGCGTCACCTTCTTCACGATCGACCTCGCGAGTCGCGACGTGCAGGCCGACCCGGTCGAGATCGCAGAGGTCCGCTGGTCGGACCCAACCGACCCGCCACGCCCGCTCGGGTGGTATGCCGCGGACGTCCTACGCCGGGCGCGAGCCCAGCTTTGAGGATCGCTGTAGCCTTGCTTGGAACTTTGATGCGCGGGCGCTCGCTCGCGTCTGTCCCAGGGGAGTCCCGATGAGGGGGCTGAGAGGGTGCCGCATGGCACCGACCCGTCTAACCTGATCTGGATCATGCCAGCGGAGGGAGTGGTGATGGTGGTGGAGCACCGCAGCACATTCGAGCCGGACGCGCAGTGCAGGACGCAGATGCACCTTGCACGCCAGGGCATCGTGTCGCCCGAGATGGAGCGCGTCGGACAGCGCGAGGAGCTCCCAGCCGAGCTCGTCCGCGACGAGGTCGCGCGCGGACGCATGATCATCCCGGCGAACGTCAACCACGGTGCACTCGATCCGATGGCGATCGGCCTGAAGGCCCGCGTCAAGATCAACTCGAACATCGGCAACTCCCCGACGAGCTCATCGCTCGCCGAGGAAGTCGAGAAGCTGACGGTGTCAGAGAAGTGGGGTGCTGACACGGTCATGGACCTCTCGACCGGCAAGCGGATCGACGAGACACGCGCGGCGATCATCGCCGCCGCAACCGTGCCGATCGGGACGGTGCCGATCTACCAGGCGCTCGATAAGGTCAAGCAGATCGAGGATCTGACCGGCGACGTGCTCGTCGAGAACATCGAGCACCAGGCCCGCCAGGGCGTCGACTACATGACGATCCACGCCGGCGTGCGGCTCGAGCACCTCCCGCTCTGCCAGCACCGCGTCACCGGGATCGTCTCGCGCGGCGGCGGCATCCTCGCCCGCTGGATGATCGCCCACATGGCCGAGAACCCGCTCTACGAGCGCTTCGACGACATCCTCGAGATCTGCGCCCGCTACGACGTGTCGATCTCGCTCGGCGACGGACTGCGTCCGGGGTCGATCGCCGATGCCTCCGATGCCGCGCAGTTCGCCGAGCTCGAGACCCTCGGGGAGCTCACGCAGCGCGCCTGGGAGCGCGACGTGCAGGTGATGATCGAGGGGCCGGGGCACATCCCGCTCGACCAGCTCGAGATGAACGTGCGCAAGCAGCAGGAGATCTGCCACGAGGCGCCGTTCTACACGCTCGGTCCGCTCGTCACCGACATCGCGCCGGGCTATGACCACATCACGAGCGCGATCGGCGCCGCGATCGTCGGCTGGCACGGCACCTCGATGCTCTGCTACGTCACGCCCAAGGAGCACCTCGGCCTGCCGAACGCGGACGACGTGAAGCAGGGGCTGATCGCTTACCGGATCGCCGCCCACGCCGCCGATCTCGCCCGCGGCAACCGGCGCGCTGCACAGTGGGATCGCGAGCTCTCGAAGGCGCGCTTCGACTTCGACTGGACGCGCCAGTTCGAGCTCGCGCTCGACCCCGAGACGGCGCGTGCGATGCACGACGAGACGCTCGCCGACGACTACTTCAAGACCGCCGAGTTCTGCTCGATGTGCGGCCCGAAGTACTGCCCGATGCACAACTTCAAGGACGTCGACTGGCAGGCCGTGCGCGTGGCGGTCGCGGAGCGCAAGCGCGAGCGCGTCGCGGTCTGAGTGACTCGCAAAGCGCGTAACGCCGGGGCGGCGGCTTGAGCGCGACATCGAGCGAGCCGACGGCGGCCGCTGTGCGCGAGCGACTCCTCGACGCCTGGCGCGACGAGGTTCAGGCGACGGTCGTCTACGGGCTGATCGCCGACCGCGAAGGAGACCCCCAGCGGGCCGCGGTGCTGCGCCGCCTGGCGGAGGTCGAGACGAGTCACCGCGCCCGGCTCGAGGCGCGCATGCGCGAGCTCGGCATCGAGATTCCGGACCCCGCCAGCGTTTCGCTCTCGCTCTGGCAGCGACTGCAGGCGCGCGTAGCGCCGGTCGAGCGCCTGATTGCGCACCAGGAGTCGATGGAGCTCGAGATCGCCGCGCAGATCGAGGAGCAGCCGACCGGGGACGCATTGACCGACAGCCTGCTCGAGCAGATCAAGGTCGAGGAGGAGCAGCACACGGAGGCGCTCGGCAACCTGCGCGCAGGCCGGATCGCGCCGGCGGCGCAAGGCGACGGCCCCGCGAAGCGACTCGAGCGGATCCTCAAGCGCGAGACCTGGCATCGCGACGCGGCCGGCTGGATCCCCGGCGCGATCTACGGCGCGAACGACGGTCTGGCCGCCGTCTTTGGGATCGTCGCCGGCGTCTCCGGCGCGACGGGTGGCACGCACGTGGTGCTCACGGCCGGCCTGTTCGGCGCGATCGCTTCAGCGCTCTCGATGGCAACCGGCGCTTTCCTGGCGGAGCGCTCGACCAACGAGGTGGCCGCAAAGAACCTCGCTCGTGAGCGCGAGGAGGTTGCTCGCCATCCTGAGGAGGAGAAGGAGGAGCTGGCTCTCTACTACCAGCTCAAGGGGCTCACGGTCGAGGAGTCGCGCGCTGTCGTCGAGCGGATCGCCCAGGATCCCGAGCAGTTGTTTCGCGCGATCGCGACCGAGGAGCTCGGCGGTGCCGACCCCGAGCACGGCAAGCCGGTGCAGGCGGCGCTGGCGGGCGGCATCTCCACGGCGTTCGGCGCGATCATTCCGGTGATCCCGTTCTTCTGGCTGCGCGGCGACACCGGGATCGTCGTCGCGGCGGCCGTCTCGCTTGTCGCGCACTTCGGGGTCGGCGCGGCGAAGTCGATCTTCACGCTGCGCAGTGCCTGGTCGGCCGGAATCGAAATGACGTTCGCGGGGCTACTCGTCGGCGGCGCGACCTATCTCGCCGGCCTCGCGATCGGCTGAGCGCCAGCCGCCCCGCTCAGGGGACCAGGACCGCGGCGGCGACGAAGGCGCCGTCGCGCAGGTCTCGCAGGGCCTCGTTGGCCGCCTCGAGCGGGTAGGTCGTGACCTGCGTGCGCACACCGGCCTGCCGCGCGAGCGCGATGAACTCGCGGCCGTCCGCGCGCGTCAGGTTTGCGACCGAGCGCAGGCTACGCTCGCCCCAGAGGACGTCATATGGGAACGCCGGGATGTCGCTCATGTGGATGCCGCCGCAGACGACGGTGCCGCCCGGGCGCACCGCTCGTAGCGCCGCCGGAACCAGGGCGCCGACCGACGCGAAGATGATCGCGGCGTCAAGCGGCTGCGGGGGCGTTTCGTCCGAGCCCCCGGCCCACGCGGCGCCAAGTCCACGCGCGAAGTCCTGGCCCCGAACGTCGCCGGGACGCGTGAACGCGTAGACCTCGCGGCCCTGCCAGATCGCGACCTGAGCCAGGATGTGAGCGGCGCTGCCAAAGCCGTAGAAGCCGATCCGCATCGCGTCCTCGCCCGCGAGGCGCATTGCGCGATAGCCGATCAGGCCGGCGCAGAGCAGCGGCGCGAGCTGCGTGTCGGGACCCTCGTCGGGGAGCGGCAGGCAGAAGCGCTCGTCGGCGACCATGTACTCGGCGTAGCCGCCGTCGAGGTCCGCGCCGGTGAAGAGGGCGTGCTCGCAGAGATTCTCGCGGCCGGCCGCGCACTGCCCGCAGGTGCCGTCCGTCCAGCCCAGCCAGGGGACGCCGACGCGACGCCCATCCTCGACGACCGTCGCGACCACCTGGTGGCCGAAGACGCGGGGCGGCTCGCGGACAGCGACCTCGCCGTCGAGCAGATGCAGGTCGGTGCGGCAGACCCCGCAAGCGTTGACGCGCAGCAGGAGCTGGCCCGGCTGCGGCTCGGGAACCGGCAGCTCGTCGAGCCGCAGCGGTGAGCCGACGGAGTCGAAGAGCATCGCTCGCATGAGCACTATCTTTGCGCGGTGGACGACACGCGGTCAGATCGCCACCGTGAGACCGTGGTCGAGCAGTTCACGGCGCAGGCGGCGGGCTATGCGCAGGCTGAGCCGATTCGCAACGAGCAGGCGCTCGGACTGCTGCTCGAGGCGTGCGCGCCGTCCGGCGCAGATCGCGTGCTCGACGTCGCCTGCGGGACCGGCGTCGTCACCTGTGCGCTTGCCCAGATGGCGAGCGAGGTCACGGGGATCGACGTGACCCCGGCGATGATCGACCACGCGCGGGAGCTCGCGCGGGAGCGCGGCTTGAGGAACCTCATCTGGCACGTCGCCGCGATCCCGCCGCTCCCGTTCGAGGACGCCTCGTTTGATCTGGTGGTGTCGCGCTACGCGTTCCACCATTTCGTCGATCCGCCCGCGGTGCTGCGCGAGATGGCACGCGTGTGCCGGCCTGGCGGGCGGATCGTCGTCTGTGACCTCGCGCCCGACCCACGCAAGGCGGACGCATTCAATGCTGTCGAGCGACTGCGCGACGCCTCGCACGCCGGCGCCCTACCGGTCACGAGCCTCATCGGGCTGTTCGGCGAGGCAGGCTTGGGCGGACGGCTTGCCGGCAGCTACCGTCTCGCCGGCGAGCTCGAGTCGCTGCTTGCGCGCTCGGCGCCAGCAGCGGGCGGAGCCGATGAGGTTCGCCGGCGCTTCGTGGCATCGCTTCGCGATGACAGTCTCGGTGTGAAACCGTGGCGCGATGGCGAGCGGATCCGCTACAGCTTCCCGATCGCCATCGTCGTCGGCGAGCGCGAGACGGTGCACTAGACTGCTCGCGATGGGCTACCTGCTGAGGCGTCTCTTTCGCATCATCCGCATGCGACGCGCGACGCGACGCCCACGCTGACGCACCCGAGCTAGCTCGAGCGGGGCGCGTGCTTCTGTCGCTGCGTGTCGAGGATTCCCGACGCGTGCAGGACCTGGCCATTGGTGCCGATCGCCTCGACGCGTAGGTAGCGCGCCGTGGTCGGTGCCGCGATGGCGGTTTCGAATCCGCTGTCCGGATAGGTTCCGATCGCGGTGAGTGAGCCGGGAGAGTCCCCCGCGAGCACGGTCCAGCTCGCGACGTCGGTCGCACCGTTCCAGCTCGCGTAGAGGGTCGTCGTGCCGTTCGTCGGCGCGGCATCGGCGAGCGCGGGCGCGTTCACCGGCTGCGCGTTCCAGACGTAGCGGTAGCCGCGGAAGCTCGTCGTGCTGCCGGTCAGCGTCATGCTGAAGGTGAGGTTCCCGCTGGGTGAGAACTCGGACTCGACGCCCACCTGACCCCAGCCGACGAAGGCGTCGCCGTTCGCCAGCTGCTGCACATTGCCCTGACTGTCGGCGAGGAACGGGTGCCCCGGGTAGCCGAGCTCACGGACCAGCGTCACCTGCTTGGTTTGCGTATCGATCGAGATCCACAGCGCGCGCGACTGCGTTGACTCGGCAGGCGAGTCCTCGTTGTCAAACATGCTCACCTCGTATTGCCCAGGAGTGCTGTCGCTCACCATCTCCGCATCGTGCTGCCAGGCAAACGCCACGCCCGCGGCGAGCTGGAAAGAGCTCTGCTTTCCGCCGACCTCCCAGATGACCGCGCCGGTCTGGCCGTCGATCAGGTAGATCGCCCACGTGTTGCGGCCCGAGATGAGCAGGTCGCCGTTTGAGAGCGGATCGATCGAATTGATGTGAAAGTAGTCCATGACCTGCGGCGTGGTAGCGGGATTCGGGGACTTCGTCTTGCCGGAGCGGGCGCTCGCCCGAGTCGGCGTCGGCGAGTTGGGCGGCGGGGCCTTCGTTTGCGAGTCGGCGACCGGCACGTGCGCGAGCGCATTCCACTGCCACATCACGAGCCCTGTCGGGATGTCGATCTCCTGGATCACGCTGTCGTCGATCACGCCGTTCTTCGGCCCGTTGACGCTCGACAGATCCCAGTCGACCGGGGCGAAGGCCGTGATGAAGGCCGTCCCCTGCGGAGTGATTCTGAAGTCGTGGAGGTCGGCGTAAAGGCCGTTACCTGCGCGAACCGTCGCGACCGGGGTGTAGTTCGCGCTGTAGATCACGTCCTCGCCCTGACCGTGCAACTCGATCGTCCGGCCTTGCCACCAGGTGAGCACGGGCAGACCTTGGTAGGTCTGCATGTTGAAGTCGAACGCTCGCGTCGGTAGCGCCAGCGGGTGAAACCAGACGAGCCGGCCGGTCGGGTCGACGATCATCGGCCCTGGATCGCCGGGTCCCGAGTTGGGCGCGACGAAGATGTCCCCGAGCGACGGGTCGGCTGCCGGCACGGTGACCGAAAGGGTCGGCGCAACGAGATCCGGGCGGGAATGGAAGCGCAGCACATCAGTGGCTGTGGCCTTGATCGCGGGTGTCGGGGGAAACACCGGCAGCACGTAGGGCCGCACGACGCTGAAGCTCGTCCCGACCTGCTCGCTGGCGCCGCCGGCGCTGATTCGAGCGCTGACTGTCACGTGCTCGCCCGCACGAAACGGCTTGGTCGGCAGGAAGCTCGCTCCGGTGCCGGTCGAGTAGGCCTCGAGCTTGCCGGCGTGGCTGCCGCTGCGCGAGCCGACGACGCGCACGTCACTGATCGCCGACGCCGGCGCTCCGAGGAAGCTGATCTGGGTCGCCGGGTTCGCATCGGGCGTGCCGGGCGCGGGGGAGACGACTTCGGCGGGCAGCGCCGGCGGGCCTGTCGCGCCAGTGGGGCCGCTGGCGCCAGTCGCTCCAGTGGCGCTCGCAGCGCTCGGCGCCAATCCCGCGAGGAGCCCGCAAAGCAGGCAGCCGCAAAGCGCTGCGGCGAAGCTACGAAGGTGCGTTGAGACGGATCGAATCTGCACGGGCTGACCTTGCTTCGGCCCTTTTGAGCCGCCCCGACGCGGAAGCTTAGAGCGCCCCGGGGGCGGCGTGCGGAGCCAGTCGGCTACCGTTCGCGCGCCAGCGGATGCACGTCGACCCCTACATCGTTCTCGGCAGCGCCGTGGTCGGTCTGCTCGTTGGCATGACCGGGGCCGGTGGCGGCGCCTTGATGACCCCGATGCTGATCCTCCTGTTCGGCGTCAAGCCGTCGACCGCCATCTCCAGCGATCTCGTTGCCGCGGTGGTGATGCGCCCGTTCGGCTCGGCGATCCATCTGCGGCGCGGCACGGTCAACGGGCGACTCGTCGGTTGGATGGTCCTCGGCTCGGTGCCGATGGCGTTCCTCGGCGCTTACCTGCTCCACGCGATCGGTAACAGCCACTCGGCGCAGCAGCACGTACAGGTCGCGCTCGGGGCGGCGTTGCTGCTCGGCGCGGCGTCGATGGTCCTGCGCTATCTGATCGATCGCAAGAGCGGTAACAATCGCGGCGCGCTGATCCACGAGGTCGTTGCGCGGCCGCTGCCGACGATTGCGATCGGGATGCTCGGCGGCATCATCGTCGGCATCACGTCGGTGGGCTCCGGATCGCTGATGATCGTCATGCTGCTGTTCCTCTATCCGGCGCTCGGGGCGAGCCAGCTCGTCGGCACCGATCTGACGCAGGCGGTGCCGCTGACGCTCGCCGCTGCGCTCGGGGCGCTTGCGTTCGGCCACGTGTCGTTCGGCGTGACCGCGTCGCTGATAATCGGCAGCGTGCCGGCCGTCGTGATCGGCGCGCTGATCTCCTCGAGTGCCCCCGATCGATATGTGCGCCCGGCGATCGCCTTCGTGATCTTCGCTTCCGGCCTCAAGTACGTCGGGTTGGCCACCCCTGCGCTTGGCTGGGTACTGGTCGCGACGCTTCTGGTCGGAGCGGGGTTCTGGGTCTACATCGCCCACCCCGAGCGCAGCAAGGCGTCCCGCGCCCCCGATTAGCCCGTCGCCGCAGGCGCCGGCGGCGCCGACACATCCGGCTCGCCAGGCGGCGCTCCGCCCGTGCCGGCATACCAGTCGCGCCAGATCAGCCTGTAGATCGGGATCCAGCGCGGTATGTCACGAATCCCGGGCAGGAACGGGACGATGATCAGGCCGAGGCTGAGGACGCCCATGATCGCCGCGACGAGAGCGTCGGCATTGGTCGAGGTCGTGAACGGCGAGATCTGGTACCAGAAGGTGTAGAGCCAGAGCCAGACCTGGCCGGGGTAGCTGCCGGTCTCGTTCATCATGCCCCACTGCGTTCCGAGCAGGTGTTGGGCTTGGGCGCGGTCGGCGAGCGCGCTGCCGTCTGCCATGAACAGGAGGGCCTTGGTGAAATCGGTCTGGTAGAACTGCCGGCTCGTCAGCAGGTCACCGTCGAGGCCGCCGGTCTGGGCGTCGGCGAGCAGCGCAGTCATCATCGTCCCGACCGGGCCATAGCTCCCGGGCGGAACCGACAGCGCAGTGCCGGACGCGGTCGCCTTTGCGAGGGCCTTCGTGTATGCGGCCGTCCATCCGGCCTGCGTGCCGGCGCTCGCGCTGAGGTAGCTCGAGACCGCCGCCTGAAGGCGTGGTTGGTCGGGGACCGAGCGCAGCGGCTGGATCACGAAGTCCTGCGCGGTGTTCACCGGGTGGCTCACACCGAGCCATTCCTGGAGGTGGATGAAGGCGATGTGCTGCCCACTCCCGTTGTGGTTATAGGGCGGACCGTACCCGGCGGTCGCGCTGCTGCCATCGAGCTCGCTGAGCGCGGTCGTCACGAAATCGGCGGGCATCGAACGCGACCAGCCCTTGATCGTCGATGGAGGCAGGTCGGGCGAGGAGAACACGATCGTCAGCACGACGGCCAGCAGCGTGACGATCCCGGTGCAGACGATGACTTCCTTGACGATGTCGTAATGGCGGTAGGGCCCGGAGTAGGTCCTCGCGGCATCGTTGAGCTGCGCGTTGGTGAGGCGCGCGGACCTCATGCCGGTCGCGCCGGGTCGCCTTCGCTCAGCGGGATCGGGGGGACGATCCCATGCCGGCGGACGAGCAGGATGTGCCCGCCGACCAGCGTGACGACGGCGAGCGGCAGCAGAAACACGTGGTAGCTGTACATCTGCCCGAAATTGAGCGGGTTGAAGAATGCGCCGACGCCGAGCGAGTTGAGCCCATCCTTACCTTGCGTCGCGATCCACTGCGAGTCGAAGTTCTGCTGCGAGAGATAGCCGGTGAACGCGCACGGGATCGCGACCAGGAAGCAGACGACACCGCTCATCCAGACGCGCGCGCGCCCGCCGCGCCAGGCAGCCATCCAGTACTTGCCCCACAGGTGGCACACCATGAAGAAGAAGAAAAGCTCGACCGCCCACAGGTGAACACTGTTGAAGAAGTGGCCGAGGGACTGGACGTGCCACCAGCTCGGGCCCTTCAGGGCGAGGATCGTTCCCGAGAGCAGGAGGACGACGAGCGCTCCGATCGTCAATGCGCCGAACAGGTAGACGGCGGATGTCATGTACGCCGGCTGTGAGTCGGGCAGCAGCTGCTCCGGCGGCAGCGTGCGCATACCGAACTCGCGAATCTTCACGGTCCAGGAGCTCACTTGGGCCTCCGCGATCGCTTCGCTCCGGGCGCTCGCAGGGACACCGCAAGGGCGAACACAACGAGCATCAAGCCGATGACAACAAGGTTCGCCACCGACATCCTGAAGAAGTCGAGATGAACGTAGTACGGCGAGTTGTTGAGATTGACCAGCGCGCCCATGCTCTCCTGCCGCCGCACGGTACTGGGGGCGCCGGTCGCCATCGCCCGTACAAAGCCGGCCGCCGATTAAGTAGAAACCCGCCGGCTCGGGGGATCGGGCCTAGTGGGAAGCCGCACGACTACTGGACGCGCAGCACCACGAGGGCGCTCGCCAGGAGGATCAAGGCGACGCCCGTTGCGCGTAACGCCCCCTCCAATGGAGCAAGCAGCACGCCCACGTTCAGTTCAAACGCCGTGCCGTCGCGGCGCACTGCGGTCCCGGCCACGGCGACGGTCTGGCGTCTGAGCTCTCGTGCCGGCGCGCTGAGCCGACGCTGTGCTACCGAGAAGCCCGCGCACGCAACGGCGATCAGAACGCCGGCCGGACGTACGCGCAGCGACTCGAAGAAGTAGCCGGTGAACGCCGGGAACGCGCCCCAGGCGAGCGCGAATGTGGCCGTGTTGTGGAAGCGCCCGCCGGCGAGCTCGAGGTTGTACGCGGGCACCGCCACGGCGCCGAAAGCGATCAGCGGGATGATCAGCGGCGACACCAGTACGGCCGCGCCGACGCCGACCGCGATTGCGCCGGCGAGGCTGACGGCGGCGAGCACGATCAGCGTTCGATCCCCAAGCTGGGTGCGCAGCGGCCTACCTTTGAGCTCGTCGAGCGCATGGGCGCTGACCCCGACGGCGAGAAAGAAGGCGGCGAGCGTCAAGCCGAGCCGGCCGAGGGCGAAATGCGGCGCGAGCGCCGCGCCGATCGCGACGTAGCTCAGGTTCCATGCGGTGTAGGGCAGGTGCAGAATGGTGACGAGGTCACGCCATCCGCCGGGCGCCAGCGCGTAGAACGAAGGCCGCTCAGCGGGCACGGGTTCCCCAGAGGATCACTGCCGCGCCGAAGCTCGGACGCAGCTCGTGCACGTCCTCGATCCCGCAGCCGCGCCACAGGCCCGGCAGGTCCGGCTCGCGCGCGTCGAAGTCCTCGATGTTCGGCCCGAGGAAACGTCCCACCTCAAACCAGGCGGGGGCAACGAGCCGGCCGAGCGCGGGCAGGCCGAGGCGAGTGTGGGCGCGCCACGCGAGGCGCGGCAATGTCGCGCGCGGGACCGCGAACTCGAGCATCGCGATCCGCCCGCCGGGCTTGACCACACGCGCGAGCTCGCGCAGCGTTGCGGCGGGGTCGTCCACGTAGCGCAGCAGGTAGGTGAAGCTGAGCGCGTCGAACTCGGCGTCGGCGAACGGCAGCTGCTCGGCCTCGCCGCGGACAAAGCGCAGGCGCGCTGCGAGCTCCGGACGGCGTGCAGCGCGGGCGCGCGCCTCGCCGAGCATCGCCTCGCTCTGGTCGAGCGCAACGACCTCGCAGCCGCGCGCCGCCAGCGCGAGCGCCACGAGCCCCGTGCCCGTCGCGACGTCGGCGACGCGCAGCCCCGGCCGCGGGGCGATCGCATCGACGAGCATGCGCCGCCAGCGCGGGTCCTGCCCGAAGCTGAGCAGCGCGCCCATCGCGTGGTAGCGCTTCGGGAGACCGGCGAACAGCTCGAGCGCGTGGCGCTTGCGCGCGGGTTGCATGCTCACGGGTCGCAGCCTAAGGGCCGCGGCACGCGATAGTCTGCGCGCCAATGCGCGCCGCTTACCGCTACCTCGTCGCAGTCCTGTTTGTCGCGGTCCTCGCGCAGATCGGGTTCGCCGGCTACGGGGCATTCCACGCGATTCACGCCGCCGCGCACCACGCCGTGACGAAGAAGACGATCGAGAGCGGCTTCGACATCCACGGCGCGGTCGGGTTCGTGATCGTGATCGCGCTGATCCTGCTGCTGCTCGTAGCGCTGATCGGACGGCTGGGCGGGCGCGAGCTGCGCGCCGCGGCGATCCTTGCGCTGCTTGGCGTGCTCCAGGCGGTGCTCGGAGCTGTGTCGACGAGCGTCCCCGCGCTCGGCTTCCTGCACGCGCTGAACGCGCTGGCGATCCTCGGGATCACGGGCTGGATGGCGCACGCGAGCTGGCGCCCGCACAGCCGAGCGCCGGCCGCCTCCGGCTAACGCCCGGCGGTCGCGAGGTCGCGCTGGGCCGCCCGGTCGAACGCTCCGGATCGGCGCAAGGCCTGCGCTGAAGCGCGTAGACGCCGCCAACCCGCTCGGCCGCGAGCTTCCTGTAACCATTGCGGCTGTGGCCGATCCCGAGCTCAGTGACGCGTTGGCGGCGGCGATCGTCCTCGACGCGCAAGGCCTCGGCAACGTGTGGCCCGTGTTTGGCGACCCATCGCTCTTCGCGCGCGTGATCCAGGCGCTCGCGGAGCCGCTGCGCAGCAGCGTCGACAAGGTGGCCGGCATCGAATCGCGCGGGTTCGTGCTCGGCGCGGCCGTCGCAGGCCACCTCGGTATCGGCTTCGTCGCGATCCGCAAGGGCGACGGCCTCTATCCGGGCGACACGCTCAACGCCCGCGCCGGCGCTGACTACCGAGGTCACCATCACGTGTTTCGCCTGCAGCGCGCGGCGGTTCGCGCCGGCGAACGGATCGCGCTCGTCGACGATTGGTTCGAGACCGGAAGCCAGGGCATGATCGGGAAGCAGCTGATCGAGGACGCCGGCGCGATCTACGCGGGGGCGAGCATCATCGTCGACCAGCTGAGCGACGAGCGACGCGCCGAGCTGGCGCCGTGTCATTCGTTGCTGCCGTCCACGGCCTTGATCCGCCCCGCCCGATGAGTCCCGCCGGCGTGGACGTCCTGATCTTTGGCGACACGGAGTCCTGCGCTGAGCTCAGGCACGAGCTCCCGCTCGCGATCGTTGATCCCTTCCTCTACATCGAGGTCGGCGAGAAGCGCGTCGCCTTGACCAACGGGATCGAGGAACAGCGGATCGCCGCTGCCGCGCCCGACGTCGAGCTCCTGTTGCCGGACGCGCTCGGCCGCGACGAGCTCGTGGCCGGCGGGTGGTCCTGGCAGGAGATCGAAAGCGAGCTGTGCCTACGCGCCGCTACCACGCTCGGGGTACGCGAGGCGCGGGTACCGCCGGCGTTCCCGCTTGCCCTCGCTGACCGGCTGCGCGGCGCCGGTATCTCGCTGACGCCGGACCAGAACCTGTTCGAGGAGCGCCGCCGGCGCAAGAGCGCGGCCGAGCTTGCCGGAATCCGGCGCGCGGCGGCGGCGGCCGTCGCGGCGCTCGAGGAGGCCTCGGGCATGCTGGCGGAAGCGACGATCAGCGACGGACTCCTGTTCGCTGCGGGCGAGCCGCTCACCGCCGAAGCCGTTCGGGAGCGGATCCGCGAGGTCTGCCGTCGCTCCGGCTGTTTCGCTCCGGCTGACACGATGGTGAGAGCGGTCCTGCCCGAACTCGGCAGCGCACACGATCCCGGAGCGGGACAGCTCCCAGCCGGTACGCCGATCGAGATCGACCTGTGGCCGCGGGATGAGGCTTCGGGCTGTTGGGCCGATATGACGCGGACCTTCGTGCGCGGGACGATCAGCGACCAGCTTTCCGAGCTCTACGCGCTCGTGCTCGAAGCCCATCGGCGCGCATGCGGCGCGACGGAGCCCGGGGTAAGCGGCGAGGCTCTCTATGGCCTCGCGTGCGATGTGTTCGAGGCTGCCGGGCACCCGACGCCTCGCACCAAGCAGGCTGGCGTCACGCTGCGCGAGGGCTTCTACTTCGCACTCGGCCACGGCGTCGGCTTACAGGTGCACGAACCTCCGTTGCTCGGCCGGGGCGCCAGCGAGCAGCTCGTCGCGGGTGATGTTGTCGCGATCGAGCCCGGCACCTACGTACCCGGGCTTGGTGGTGCGCGCGTGGAGGATCTTCTGCTCGTCACCGAAGACGGCTACGAGAACCTGACCGCGTCCTTCCCCTACGGTCTCGCGCTCTAGCGCGCGGCCGGTGCGCTCGCGGCGGACGCTGTCGATGAGCGAAGGACGAGGCGCGGCGCCGGCTCGCGCACGATCAGGCTGGCGCGCGGGCCGCCCTCGATCATTTCAAGTAGCAGCGAGACAGCCTGTGCGCCCAGCTCGCGAATCGGCATCTGGACGACCGTTAGCGGCGGCGAGCTGTGATCGCACACCCATGTGTCGATCAGCCCGATGACCGAGAGCTCGTCCGGGACCGCGACCCCCGCCCGGCGGCAGGCGCCAAGCACGCCGATTGCGGCCATCACGTTCAGCACGACGACGGCCGTCGGGCGCCGCTTTTGCGCCAGCAGCCTGTCGCCGGCGACTTCGCCGAGGGCCACGCTGAAACCCGCTTCGATCACCCATTCCGGAGCAAGCGACAACCCGCGGGCGCCAAGTGCGCGTTCGACCCCCTGGCGGCGACGCTGCGAACGATCCGAGGCGGCGAGCGCCGTGATGACGCCGATCTCGCGGTGGCCGAGCTCCAGCAGATGCTCTGTCGCGAGCCGGCTCGCGGCCTCGTCGTCGAGAATCACCGACCCGGCCGGTCCACGGACGCGCGAATTCATGACGACGGTGGGAACGCGCGCCTGTGCGATCCTGCGCAGCGCCCGGTCGTCGCGGATCCCCGGGAGATGCATCACGAGCCCGTCGACGCGACGCGAATCGAGCATGCCCTGCAGCCGCTCGGGGTGCGCGCTCAGCTCATCTGCGTCGGTGAGCAGCATGACCCGACCCGAGCGCTCGGCGCTCGCCTGAGCGCCCTCGATTGCCGCGGCGTGAATCGGATTGGCGAGGTCGTTGACCACGAAGCAGATCGCGCCAGACGAGGCGAGGCGCAGCGAGCGGGCGCTCGTGTTCGGCGTGTAGCTGAGCTGCTCCGCAACGGCATGAACACGCGTGCGCGTCGCGTCGCGAACGCGTAGCGCCGGGTCGCGGTTGAGGACGCGCGAGACGACCGCGACGCTGACGCCGGCCTCGCGAGCCACATCGACGACCGTGGCGCCGCTGCGTCGGATCTCCGGCGAGCCTGGCTCGGCGGGCGCACGGGGAGGCGTGGTCACGGGATCGTGCACAAGTCGGTAAATCGTTTTATCATGCGCTGCGAGGAGCGAACCGGTGATGGTGGACGGACTGCGGCGAGAACAGATGGAGGAGCTGAGTCCCGAGGTGAGTGCCGCGCAGCTCTCGGACGCGCTGGACGCCCTCGGCCACCGCGATCGGGTGCTCGCCGGTCAATTCGTGCCATTGACGCGCGAGGCTCGTGCGGTCGGGCGCGCGGCGACGCTGCAGTTCGATGCGAGTGACCACGACACCGCGGAACCCTACGACGCGGCGATCAAGTTCATCGACGCGCTCGAGCCGGGCTCGCTGGTCGTCATCGCCACGGGCGGATCCGAGCGCAGCGCCTACTGGGGCGAGCTGTTCTCCTGCGCGGCGATCGGGCGCGGCGCGACAGGCGTCGTTTGCGACGGTTATCTGCGCGATACCCCGAAGCTCGCGCCGCTTGGCTTTCCCGCGTTCGCGCGCGGCACGCGGCCGATCGACTACCGCGCACGGATGGAGATCACGACCGCCGGTCGGCCTGTGAAGTGCGCCGGCGTGGTCGTCGAGCCAGGAGAGCTCGTGCTCGCCGACGCCGACGGCGTGGTCGTGGTGCCGCGAGCGATCGAAGCCGAGGCGATCCGCCATGCCAACGACCGCGCGCGGCGCGAGACGACCGTTCTCGATGAGCTCCGCGCCGGCGCAACCCTGCGCTCGGTCTGGGATCGGCACCGCGTCCTGTGAGCGAGGACCGCGGAACGGGTTGGGTGCGCCTGGACGAGGGGGACAGCGTCGTCGTGCTGACCCGTGAGGTCGCCCGTGGCGAGGAGTTGCGCGGCCCAGGCGGCGAGCGGTGGATCGTCGGCGCGCCGCTCACGATGGGTCACAAGCTGGCGGCGCACGCGATTGCTCGGGGTGAGACGGTTCTTAAGTACGGCTTCCCGATCGGCGTCGCGAGCGCCCCGATCGCCGCCGGCGAGCACGTCCACACCCACAACCTGCGCAGCGCCCACATAGGAATCGCGCAGGGGGACGCGGCGTGAGACTGCTGCCGGCGAGCTGGCCAGCCTACGAGCGCCAGGATGGGGGCAAGGGCGTTCGCAACGTCGTCGCCGTCACCTACCTCGTCGAGTGCGCGCACCACGTCGCGCGGGAGATCACGACGCCCTTTCGCGAGCGTGGGGTGCATACGATCGGCTTCCCCGGCTGCTATCCGAACGCCTACGCCTCGGAGATGCTCGGGAGCCTCTGCACGCACCCGAATGTGGGCGCAGTGCTACTCGTATCGCTCGGCTGCGAATCGTTTCCGCGCGCGGCACTGGAGGATCGCGTCGCGCAGTCCGGTCGACCTGTGAAGACGCTCGTGATCCAGCAGGCGGGCGGGACGCGCAAGACGATCGAGGACGGCAGGCGGTGGGTCTCCGATCAGCTGCTCGCGCTGCGCGACGGCGCGCGCACGACGATGTGGATGGAGGAGCTGATCGTTGGAACGATCTGCGGCGGCAGCGACGGAACGAGCGGCGTGACGGCAAATCCCGCGGTCGGCCGCGCATTCGACAGGCTCGTCACCGACGGTGCGGCATGCATCTTCGAGGAGACGCTCGAGATGATCGGGTGTGAGGAGCACCTCGCGGGGCGCGCCGTGACCGCGGAGCTCGGCGACGAGCTGCGGGCATCGGTGGCGAAGGCCGAGCACTACAGCGTCGCGATGGGCTGGCCGAGCTTTGCGACGGGCAATGCGAGCGGCGGCCTGACGACGATCGAGGAGAAATCCCTCGGTGCGTACAGCAAGAGCGGGCGCCTGCCGGTTCACGGCCTGCTGAAGCCGTGCGACAAGCCCGGACGCGGCGGCCTGTACCTGCTGGATGTCGTGCCCGACGGGGAAGCGCGCTGGGGATTCGCGAACATCGCCGACAACGTCGAGGTCGCCGAGCTGATCAGCTGCGGTGCGCACGTCGTGCTGTTCACGACCGGGCGGGGCTCTGTCGTCGGCTCGGCGATCTCGCCGGTAATCAAGATCTGCGCAAACCCGTTGACCTACACACGAATGTCCGACGACATGGACGTCAACGCCGGGCGCATCCTCGACGGCGAGGCCATGCTCGACGAGGTGGCGCACGAGATCTGCGCCGCGACCCTGCGCGTCGCAGCCGGTGAGCCCACGGCGTCAGAGACCCTCGGCCACCAGGAGTTCATCCTCGGCTACAAGTCGTTCGAGCCCGCCGGTCCGGCCTGCCATCCCGCCTTCGGAGCGACGGGCGACCGGCAGGAGCGCTGAGCGGTCCCCCGCGCTGGGGTTCCGCTCGAAGGTTTTCCCACGCGCAAACAGTGCGCATGTATGGTCCGCCACAACAGGTGGGTGGGGGGGACGCATCCTTGTCGGATCAGTGGCGCGTCGACGCCGCTCCAGTCGCAGCGAGCGCGGCGGCGGATCGCGAATCCGCGCTCGTGATCGACGTCGCGGGCCTGCGCATGGCCTACGACGGCTTCGAGGCTGTGCGAGGCGTCGATCTGCGTGTGCGCCGCGGCGAGATCTTCACCTTCCTTGGTCCTAACGGGGCCGGCAAGACAACGACGGTCGAGATCCTCGAGGGGCATCGCAAGCGGACCGGCGGCGAGGTTCGGGTGCTCGGCGAGGATCCGCAGCATGCCGACCGCCGTTGGCGGGCGCGAGTTGGCGTGGTCTTGCAAAGCTCGCGCGTCGAGCGCGAGCTGACCGTGCGCGAGTGCCTCGAGCTCTATGCGGGCTATTACCCGAAACCGCGGCCGGTGCGCGAGGTAATCAAGCTCGTCGGGCTCGAAAAGAAGGCCGAGGCCCGCGGCGCCCAGCTCTCGGGCGGTCAGCAGCGCCGCCTCGATGTGGCGCTGGCGCTGATCGGCGACCCTGAGCTCGTGTTCCTCGACGAGCCGACGACGGGCTTCGATCCGTCCGCGCGACGGGCGGCCTGGGAGATGATCGCCGGGCTGCGGGAGCTCGGCAAGACGATCTTCCTCACGACGCATTACATGGACGAGGCGGAGGCGCTGGCTGACCGGATCGCGGTCCTCAACGCCGGCGTGATCGTCGCCGAGGGCACTCCAAGCACACTTGGCGGTCGCAACCAGGCTGCCTACGAGATCTCCTTCGGGCTGCCTGATGGGGTAACCGTCGATGCGCTCCCGTTCCCCGCGCGAACGCTGAGCGAGCCCGGTCGCGTCCTGATCGAGAGCACCGAGGTGATGGCGACGCTGCACGCCCTCGCCGGCTGGGCGATCGAGCGCGGTGCCGAGGTCGGCGACTTACGCGTTCGCCGCCCGGCGCTCGAAGACGTCTATCTCGCGTTGACGGAGCCCGCGGCATGAGCGACGTCGCCCTGGTCGCCCATCAGCTGCGCTACGACCTGCTCAGCATTTGGCGTAATCCGCAGAGCCGCTTCTTCACGCTCGCGCTACCTGTGATCTTCCTCGTCCTGCTGACATCGCTGTTTGGCAACCACACCAACCATGTGGATGGCGTCGCGATCAAGAACTCCACCTATTACGTCCCCGGAATCTGCACGCTCGGGATCATCGCCTCGTCATTCGTCAACCTCGTGATCACGATCACCGCGCAGCGCGAGAGCGGCGTTCTCAAGCGGCGGCGCTCGACGCCTGTTCCGGCTTGGGTGCTGATCGCGAGCCGCGCGCTCACCGCCGCGGTCGTCTCGGTCGTGGTGGTCGCCGTGATCGTCGTGATCGGGCGGATCGCCTACGGCGTGCGCGTCCCAAGCTCGACGATCCCGGCGATCGTGCTGGCGATCATCGTTGGCGCCGCATGCTTCTGTTGCCTGTCGTTCGCGGTGGCGAGCTTCATTCGCAACGAGGACGCTGCCCAGCCAATGCTCCAGGCGATCATCTTGCCGCTGTACTTCATCTCGGGCATCTTCATCCCGAAGGACGAGCTGTCCGGGACGCTCAGGGACATCGCGAGCGTGTTTCCGGTGAGCCACCTCGACAACGCCCTCTTCAAGGCGTTCGACCCGGCCACGACCGGCAGCGGAATCGCCGGAAACGACCTGCTCATACTCGCGGCCTGGGCAGTCGCCGGTCTGTTGGTGGCGCTGTGGCGCTTCTCATGGTCGCCGCAAGGCGCATAGCCAGCCCTATTTGCAGAATCGGCGACAAGAAAGGACCAGCATGGCCAACGCATTTCACGTCGAGCTCTCGATGCGCGAGCCGCCCGCTGAGGCACAAGCTCGAGCTGCCTCGACGCTCAAAGCACAAGCCAACGCGGTCGGGCTACGGTTGACCAAGCAGCGCGCAGGCGAGCTCAGCTACCGACCACGCGTCCAGTTCCCGTTCGTGATCATGCTCTGGCACAGCCTCAACCGGGAGCAGATGACCGTCACGTTCACCGCGGCGGACGGCGGCGGCAGCACCGTAACGATCGACGGCGCCGTCACGCGCCACAACCACACGCTCGCGGCCGATCCAGAGTATTGGGCGGACGCCCTCGGCGCCACGATCCGCGGCTGAGGTCCCCCAAGCGAACGAAACGGCCCGGCACCGCTACCCAGATCTGCTGGGAAAAGCCGCGGTACCGGGCCTGTTGCGTTGTGACGCTATCTACAGCGCCGAACTGCGTACTACTTTAGAGCCGCGCTGATCGCCGCCTGGGCGGTGGACAACGCACTCGTCACTTCACTACTGGTCGGACTCGCCGAAACAGCCGAGATCGCGTCCCACACTGCCGTCGAGATCGTGTTGTACTTCGTGCCGAGACCGTACGTGCGCGGATGCGCGTACAGGGTCTGCTTCGCGAGCACGCTCCACTCGGGGCCGGCCGCCTTCACGTACTCATTGGCGACGGAGATCCGCGCCGGGAGGTAGCCGAACTGGTTCGCGAGGTTCAGCTCCTCCGCAGGCGTCTGCGTGCCCTGGACGTACTCCCACGCCAGCTGCTCCGCAGCCTTGCCACCACTCTTGCTGATCTGCCAATCCTCGCCGCCGAGCGGCACGACGGCCTTCTGGCCGGCCGACTCGGTCGGGATCGGTGCGACCCCGAAATACTGGCCGTAGTTCTCCGACGGGGTGTTCCCGTTGAACAGCGGGAAGTTCCACGGACCGTTCAGCATCATCGCAAGCTTGCCGGCGATGAAGTCGTCGGTCTCTCCCGGAGTCTGGGCGTAGTTGCTGCAACCCTCGTCATACCCTCCGCCGCCCGGAGCGAGCAGCGTCTGGTACAGCGTCAGTGCCTGCTGTCCCGGGGTGCCACTGATGTCCGAGAACGTGAACTTGCCGCCGTCGCCCCAGAAGAAGGGCTCCCACTGCCAAGTCGCGTCTTCTCCGTTGTCGCAGGTGATCCCGAAACCGGAGACCCCTCCGGCACCTGCACCACCCTTGGTCGTGAGCGTCTTCGCGTCAGCCTCCAGCTGCGTCCACGTCGTGGGCGGGCTGGAAATGCCGGCCGCCTTGAAGTCGGCGATGTTGTAGATCAAGGCGATCGAGTTCTCGCCCGCGACCGGCAGGCTGTAGTAGTTCTTGCCGATCAGGCCCTCGTCGATCACCGCCTTGTAGTAACCCTTGGCGCTGAAGCCCTTGAACTTGTTCAGCGGCAGGATCTGCCCGGTTGCTTGCATTGCCGCGACGAACGGGTTGTCGGTCGCAATAATGTTCGGCAAATCGTGCGCCCCGGCCTGCGTCAGCAGCGTCGAGTCCAGATTGACGAACGGCACAGCCTCACGCTTGACGGTAACGCCCGGGTGTGCGTGCTCAAACTCCGCGTTGTACGCCGTCAGGGCCCCAACCTGGCCCGCTCCGGTGAAGTAGTCCTCCTCCGTAAGCGTGATGTGAGTCGCGGCGCGCGCAGGCGTGCCGGTCAATCCGATCAAAGCACACACCGCCGCCAAGAGGAGCACGACGAGCCCAGCTCGCCGACGCCTTTCGAGTATTACACTCACTTGTTCTCTCCCTTTCTCGCTATATCGCTACAGTGCACTACACTTTTCGGCAAGTTCTCGTGCGCCGTCCTCAGCCGAACGGCGCTGTCCACTCTCGCGGAGCACAGAATCGCGCGCATCGTCAGCCTTTCACCGCGCCGGCGGTGAGCCCGGTAGCGATGTAGCGCTGCGCGATCACCAGCAACACTCCCGCCGGAACCAGCGCGACTACGCCGGCGGCCATCACCGCGCCCCAGTTGGCGAGATAGTTGCCCAGGAATCCGTAAATCCCGAGCGTTATCGGTTCGAAGCTCGCGCCGTTCAGCGTGGTGAGCGCGAAGATGAAATCACCCCAGCCGGCGAGGAACGCGAAAACTGCGACCGTGATGATGGCGGACCGGGCGAGCGGGATCACGATGAGGCGGAACGTCTGCCATTCCGATGCGCCGTCAACCCTCGCCGAGTGCATCACCTCGTTAGGCAAGCTGAACAGGAATGCCCGCAAAACAAGAATGCCGAACGGGACGGCGTAAGTGCAGTCGGCGAGAACCACTCCTGGCAGCGTGTTCACCAAGCCCGCCTTGAGCAGGATCGCGAACAGAGACGTGGCCAAAACGATCGATGGAACGATCTGGGCAAGGAGCAGTGCGCCGACGAAGAACACCGTGAATCGCATGCGGTACTTCGCAAGGGCGTACGCCGCAGGCACGCTTATCACCAGCGTCAGGACCGCTGTCGCGAGGGCGATTTCGAAGCTTGTCAGCACGTGCGCCAGCTGGTTGCCAGATATCGTCACCGACGTCACGGTGCCGGACTGTGAGCCGAGAAGGACGGTCTGGTAGTTCGCGAGTGTCGGGTGGTACGGGAAGAAGTGGAACTGGGTGCTGAACAGCGTGACTGTCGATTCGAACGACGCGACGATGATCGCGTAGATCGGAAACAGCATGATCCCGACGGCGACGAACGCAACGAGCGTGCTGAGCCACCGAAGGGCAATCTTCTTGCGCCGCCTGCTCATCGTCCCGCTCCCGAGCTGCGGCTCAGCTGATCTCGGCTGAGCAGGAGATACAGCGGCGCGCAGACCAGCGCGGCGACGAGCAACACGTTGTTGAGCGCCGCTGCTTCACCGAAGTTGAACTCCTGAAACCCAAGTGTGTAAGACCATGTGGATATCAACTGTGTGGCGTTGGCCGGACCGCCACCGGTCATGCCAATCACCAGGTCGAACACCTTGACAGTGAAGACAAACCCGAGGATGAATGTGATCTCGATAACGGGCAGGATGATGGGGATTGTCACGAGGCGGAGTCGCTGCCAAGCACCGGCTCCGTCGATCATTGCCGCCTCCTTGACCTCCGCCGGGACCTCCTGGAGCGCGCTGTAGAGCAGGAGGGTGAAGAACGGCACGCCCAACCAGATGTTGGCAAGCGTGAGGGTCAGCAGGGCGTAGCTCGTGCTGCCGAGCCAGTCGATCGGAGTATGAATGATCCCGATGTCGACGAGAATCTGGTTGACGGCCCCGCCCTCCTGCTGGAACATGAAGCGGAAAATGACACCGGTGACGATGAGCGGCACCAGCCATGGGACGATGACGAGCGAGCGTGCGATGGTGCGCCCAGGGAACCGGTTGCTGAATAGCAGGGCGAGGGACAGGCCGATGATGAATTGCCCTGCGAGGGAGCCGACGGTAAACAGGAGTGTGTGAACGATCGCGCTCTGCGCGATCTGATCATTGAACATGGCCGTGTAGTTGAAGGTGCCGGCCCAGGGAGCACCGATGCTCCCGATCGTCGAGAGCGAGTCGTGCTCGAAGCTGAACGCCACGTTGTAGACAATGGGCGTGGCGAACGCGAAGAGTACGTACGCGATCGCAGGTGTCAGGAAAAGCCAACCTGCCAGTCGTTGTTTGTGCACCCCGGACAGCCGAGACAGTGGTCCCAGGCGGCCTGCGAATCGACGGGTCGCGGGCGCACTGGACCTCGGCGGCTTCGGCAAAGCGCCCCCCGCTTGACTGTCCATACCGGCCCTGGCCGCTTGCCCAGGCATGGCTAGTCGCTCTCCTCCGCCGAGAGGCTCCTCAAGTTGCCCCCGGCTCGCAGGTAGACGGGAATGCGTGCGAGCGGCGCCTTGGCGCTCACCCAACCGTTCGTCTCGACGGGCTTCCCGGTCCACGCGTCGAGCCACGAAGGCCCCGCGGGCAGATACACGTTGCGCTCTCGCACGCCGAGTGCAGTGACCGGCGCCACCAGGACGTCCGGCCCGAACATGTACTCGTCAACGATCCCCCAAGCCGCTTCGTCGTCAGGGAACTCCAGGAAGAGCGCACGCATCACGGGCATCCCGGTGGCGCTGGCGCTCGCCATCTGCTCCATCACGTACGGGCGGATTCGCTCGCGCAGTGCGAGCTGCTCACGGATCAGCTCGTATGCCTCCTCGCCGAAGGACCACACCTCGTTGGGAGCCCCGGTCTGCTCGGACCCGATCAGCGGGCCCGGCTCGCGGACGCCGTGCACCCGAAAGAGCGGGCAGAAGACGCCGAACTGGAACCAGCGCACAACGAGCTCCCGGAAGTAGTCCGTGGTCGGGTCGCCGTGGCGGAAGCCGCCGATGTCGGTCGTCCACCACGGGATCCCCGAGATCCCGATATTCAGGCCGGCCGGAATCTGTGCGGCTAAGGCCTCGAACGTCGACTCGATGTCGCCCGACCACACGGCCGCCCCGTAGCGCTGACTTCCGGCCCAGGCGGACCGGCAGAGCATCAGCGGGTGGGCCTCGCCGCTCGCGCGCAGACCCTCGTAGAAGCCCCGCGCGTGCTCCCGCGGGTAGATGCCCTGAGCTTCCGTGCCCCGACCCGCGAAGTACCGGGCGTCCTCGGAGTTCTCGGCGAGACCCTCCGGCTCGCATGCGTCGAGCCAGAAGGCGCGGATGCCGTAGCGTCCGTAACCGTCGGTGACCTTCTCCCAGATGTAGCGCCGCGCCTCGGGGTTGGTCGCGTCGTAGAAGCGCATGAAGGCGTGGCCGTCGGTTCCCTTGTCCCAGAGCGCCAGGTGCAGCGGCAGCCCCGCCACGTTGCGCACCAGCAGGCCACGCGTGTCCATCTCCGCGTAGTTCTCGCTGTTCGGATTGACGGTTGGCCAGATCGAAACCATGAGCTCGATCCCCAGCTCCCGCAGCTCGTCCACCATCGCTTGGGGATCGGGCCACTCCGCGGGGTCGAATCTCCACTCCCCTTGTCGCGTCCAGTGGAAGTAGTCGCAGACGATGACGGAGAGAGGTAGGCCTCTGCGCCGGTACTCGCGCGCGACTTCGAGGAGCTCCTCCTGGTTCTTGTAGCGCAGCTTGCACTGCCAGAAGCCGGAGGCCCACTCCGGCAGCATCGGTGGCAGGCCCGTAGCGCTCGCGTAGCGGCTGACGATCTCGGCCGGCGTGGCGCCCGTCGTCACCCAGTAATCGATCTGTCTCGCTGCGTCCGCTGCCCACCGCGTCCCGTTCGCGGCCAGCTCGACGCGACCGACCCCCGGCATGTTCCACAGGAAGCCGTAGCCGCGACTCGAGAGAGCGAACGGCACGTTGACCTCGGTGTTGCGCTGGATGAGGTCGATCACTGCCCCCTTCTGGTCCAGCAGGCCATGCTGGTGCTGGCCAAGCCCATAGAAGCGCTCTTCCGGTTGGCCGTCGAAGGTGACCTCGCACGCATAGAGGTCGCCGCCGCCGTGGCAGTAGCGTCGCTGGGCGGGCGCGGTGAAGTGGGGAACGCTCTCGCCAAAGAGCTCGGTGCCGTCGTCCCGCAAGAAACGCACGAGGGGCGGGAAGGGCGCGAATCGATCCTCCGGGTTCTCACGCACCTCGACGACGAGGTCCCCGTTGCGCACGCACGCGCGGCCATCGGTGATCTCGACCTGTGCCTCGACAGCTCCGAGCTCGTGCAAGGCGCTCCCGGGCGTCTCCGTAACGGACGCCGCGGGAGTGGACCGCACCCGCGCGCCGCTCTCACCCCACGCGTCCACCTGGAGGACTTCGCCGCTCTGGAGCACGGTGACGCCGGTCTTGCTGGCTACGAACGTTGCCATCTCAGGATCCCTGCTCCTCGGCACGCCCGCGCGGCGGCGGCTGTGTTGCTGGCGTGGCAGCTGAGGGCCCTGCGATCGCGTCGCCGGTCTCAGCGTCAAAGAAGCTCAAACGGCTTACGTCGACGGCGAGCGACACACGGTCCCCCACGGCGACGGGCACGCGCGGATCAACTCGCGCGACGCCTTCCGTGGCGACCGCACCCGCGATCTCCCCGTGCGTTGTGGCGTCCGCCGTCCACACGCCGGCCCGATTGCGCACCATCCGTGCGTCCGTCGAGAAATGGACGAGCGATTCGTTGCCGAGGAGCTCGACGAGCTCGACCTGTGCTTCGAGTGTCGGCCCGTGGTCCGCGCTCCCACCAACCGTGACGGTCAGAAGCTCGGGACGGATCCCGACCACGATTTCGCGAGCCGTGCTCGCAACCAAGCCGGGACGGCGCTGTCCGACGTCGGCCGACAGGGCGAGCCGCTGCGGACCGAGCGAAAGCACCAGCTCGTTCGCGGGCCCCGAGATCTCGGCCTCGTAGAGGTTCATCGGCGGCGAGCCGATGAACGAGGCAACAAACAGGTTGGTCGGGCTCTCATAGAGCTCCTGCGGGGTTGCAAGCTGCTGGAGCGTGCCGTCGCGGAGGACCGCGACGCGGTCTCCCATCGTCATCGCCTCGGTCTGGTCGTGCGTGACGTAGAGCGCCGCGACTCCGAGACGCCGCTGAACGCGCAGGACCTCGCTGCGCATCTGCACGCGCAGGTTGGCGTCCAGGTTCGACAGCGGCTCGTCCATCAGGAACACGGCGGGCTCACGGACGAGCGCGCGGCCCATCGCGACGCGCTGGCGCTGGCCGCCAGAGAGCTGGGGAGGCTTGCGCAGGACGACCTCGCCGAGGCCCAGAACTTCGGCCGCTTCCCGCGCCTTCAGGTGGCGCTCCTGCTTGGGAATGCCGCGGACCCTGAGCGAGAAGGCGATGTTGTCGAGCACAGTCAAGTGCGGGTAGAGGGCGTAGTTCTGGAAGACCATCGCCACATCCCGGTCGCGCGCCGAGATGTCGTTGACGACCTGGCCGCCGAGCTTGATCGTTCCCGAGGTCAGTTCCTCCAGTCCGGCGACCATCCGCAGAGCGGTCGTCTTGCCGCAGCCCGACGGGCCGACCAGGACGACGAACTCCCCGTCGTCGACGAACAGGTCGAACTCACGGACGGCCTCGACGCCGTTCGGGAAGACCTTCGTCACCTTCTCAAAGGCGAGAGTCGCCAAGAAACCTCCTCGTCAATCCGATTTCGGGAGCCAGACGCGCATCGCGCCGGTATCCCGGTTTGCCCATGTGAAGTAGGGGATCGCCAGCAGTTGCGTCGGCGCGCCGACACCGTCGCGCGGGCGCTCGCGAAGGTCGGAGTACTCGATCTCGCTCCAACCGTCGAGGTTGCGGACCACTCCATCAGCCGATACGCCCGGCACGCCGGCGAGGGACGCGAGCCGACCGCTGTCGGCGGGCTGCGTGTCGGTCTGCAGCGCGACGTCAGCGAGACTTGCCCCGGCTGGGAGATCGGCGCCCTCGAAGCAGTACACGATCGGTCCGCGTTCGATGGCCACGCAGCCGCGAACCGCGTCGATCCGCGGATTCGGGGCAGTAAGCCGCGGCGCCACATCGAGTTCCAGCACGGCGCGCTCACCGCGACGCCAGCGGCGCGTCAGCGTCGCGTATCCCGGTGCGACCGGCTGCCCATCGACGGTGGCGCTACGGGCCCATCCGGGCACCCGCAGCGAGAGCGTCCACTCGGCCTCGCCGCACGAAACCACCTCGACACTGACGGATCCCGACCACGGGTAACCCGTTTCAATGGCCAGCTCGACTGGCCCGGCGCCCGGCACAACGGCGCGGATCGTCGAGGTCGCGTACTGATGGACCTGGATCCCAGCGTCGCTCGTTGTCGCGATGTAGTGATGTAGCGACGCGAGCAGGCGCATGATGTTCGGCGGGCAGCAGGCGACCGGATGCCAGCTGTGGCGGCGCTTCGCGTTTCGCACCTGCAGCGGGTTCGTGTAGAAGAACGACCCGCCGTCGAGCGAGAGGCCCGAGAGGAACCCGTTGTAGAGCGTTCGCTCGAGCAGGTCGGCGAAGCGGCTCTCGCCCGTGACGAGCAGCAGCCGCCAGTTCCACATGATGTTGGCGATCGCTGCGCACGTCTCGCAATACGCACGGTCGGGGGGCAGCTCGTAGGGATCGCCGATCGACTCCCCGTCGTGGCGCGAGCCGATTCCACCGGTCAGGTAGGTCTTCGCCGAAGCAAGTTCGTCCCACTGGCGCAGCGCCGACGCGAGCAGCGCATCATCGCCCGTCTCGGCGTAGAGGTCGGTGACGCCGGCCGCAAGGTAGAGCGCGCGCACCGCGTGGCCGCCGATCGAGTGCGCCTCGCGCACCGACTCGGCGTCCTGGTAGTAGCGCAGGTCGAAGCGACCGCCGGTGAACATGCCGGACCCGCGGCGGGTCGCGAGCGTGTCCGCGAGCGTGAGGTAGCGGCTCTCCTGTGTCTGTCGGTACAGCTCGACGAGCGCGACCTCGATCCCCGGGTGTCCATCGGTTCCGCTCGCTGGGTCCTGGCCGAAGACCTCGTCGATCAGATCGGCGGCGCGACAGGCAACCGCGAGCAGCGACAGGTCCCCGGTCGCTCGCGCGAATGCGACGCCGGCCTGGAGCAGGTGCCCAGCGCAGTAAAGCTCATGGCCATCCTTCAGGTCAGTCCAACGCCAGGCGGGATCCACAACCTGGCACCAGCTGTTCAGGTACCCGTCGGGTTCCTGCGCCGCGGCGACGAGCTCGATCGTCTCCTGCGCGAGGGCCTCGAGCTCGGCGGACGGCTCGCGCCCGATCTCCCAGGCGAGCGCCTCCAGCCACTTGTAGACGTCGGAGTCGCTGAAGACCATCCCGCGCCGCTCGCACGACAGCCGTCCGGCCGCGATCCGCAGGTTGTCGAGGGTCCCCGCGCGCTCGAGTTCCTCGGCGCCGCGAAGGAGCGTCACCTCCCGGTTCACGGCTTGACGATCGGCGAGCAGCCCATCGCGGATGACCACGCCGCGGCCGTCAATTGGACGCAGTCGCACGCGTGCCGACGCCGTCGGCACCACGCTCGAACTGATTCGCGAAACGCTTGTAGTCACGCCTTGACCCCTCCCCGGGCCTTCGCCTCGACGCACTTGGCGAAGCGCTTCCGACCCTACCAGCCGCAGCTCGCCGTGTCCAGGCGGAAGCGCTTCACCCCCGTGTTTGCAGGGGAAGTCGGCGAGGCTACGTGTACGGCGCGGCGGCCGGGCCGATGGGCGCCGCCGCGGCCCTTGTGAAGCGCTTCTGCGAGTGGCGAGCCTACGATTATCGGGAAGCAGTGCGAGAATCCCGCGAAATGGCAGAGTCGAGGCCGGTAACGATGGCGCAGATCGCTACGCACGCAGGCGTGGGACTGAGCACCGTGTCCTACGTACTGAGCGGCAAGCGCTCTGTATCGCCCCTTCTGCGCGAGCGCGTCCTGGCGGCGATCGAGGAGCTCGACTACCGCCCGCACGGACCGGCCCGTGCCCTCGCGAGCGGCGCGTCGCACACGATCGCGCTCTTCCTGCCCTCGCCGCAATGGCAGCTCGTGCCGGTCCAGCAAACCTTCGTCGCCGGGGCCACGCAGGCGACGAGTGCGAGCGATTACTCGCTCCTCCTGTCGACCGAGACGACTGCTCCGGACGCCGTCACGCGCCTCGTCGCTCAGGGCCGCGCCGACGGCGTCATCCTGATGGAGACGCTGCGCCAGGATCCTCGCATTGAGCGGCTGCGGTCGGCGGGCTACCCGTTCTCGCTGATCGGCAGAACAGACGACTTAACGGGGATCAGCTTTGTTGACATGGACTTCGCCGGCGCCATCGAGACGAGCCTCGCCCACCTCGCGCGGCTCGGCCACACGTGCGTCGCGCTGTTCAATTTCCCGGCTGAGCTGCTCGCGGCCGGCTACATGGGGGGCCTGAGCGCGCGCGACGCCTTCGAGCGTGTCGCCCCCGAGCTCGGCATCCGCGGCATTCACGCCCCGTGCTCGCACGCTCCGCGCGAGGCGTTCGCGATCACGACGCGGCTCCTACATTCGGAGCCTGAGTGCACGGCGGCGATCACGACGGGATGGCAGTTCACCGGCCTGCTCAGCGCGCTTCGTGCAGCCGACCTGCGCGTCCCCGACGAGTTCTCCGTCGTCTCGATCATCGCTGCCGAGTTCGCCGAGATGTTCACTCCCGCACTGACGGGCGTTGACTGGCCGGCATTCGAATCAGGTCGCCTCGCCGCGGACATGCTGATCGACAAGCTCACCGGCAAGGACACCTCGCCCCGCCAGCACGTGGTGTCGGCCGAGCTGATCGTGCGCGAGTCGACCGGCCCCGCGCCGCGCGAAGAGAGACTCACGGCAAAGCGCCACAGACGCCGCAGCGCCCTCCTCGGCTCAACGTGAGCCGCCGTTCGCGGGTGACGCTTAGGCCCGCGTCTGCCGACCGTTTCGCGATGCGGATGAGAGGACTCGAACCTCCACAGAGTTACCTCCACACGGACCTGAACCGAATCGAGGCCCCGTAGATGCGTCCGCACGCGTCCAATACGTCCAATTTGCGGGCTTCTGAAGACGCATTGGACGCCCTGGACTGTTCGGATGTTGTCACGGATGTTGTCACGGCCGAGCCCGGTAGCGTGCCGTGTGCTCCTATCGTGTTGCGTCTATGGTACGCGTGGGTGTATCGTATGAGCAACGTTCGAGGGGACCACGAAGGCAATGGCCCGGGCGGCTTCTGACTATTACGAGCGCGGCAAGGCGGCCTGGCTGAGTGATCCCGAGGCGCGCGCGCATTACGAGCGCGAGCGTCGCGAGATCGAGCAGATCGACGCGGTGATTCGCTCGCTCGATCAGCTGCGCGTCGACGCCGGCATCTCGAAGACCGAGCTCGCCCGTCGCATCGGCCGCAACCCGTCGAGCATCCGGCGCCTGTTCACGGCGCAGACGGCACGGCCCGAGCTGCCGCTGATCGTGTCGATCGCCGACGAGCTCGGCGCGCGCGTCGCGATCACCGCCTTGCCTCGTGCTGCCCAGCGCTAAGCGAGCGAGTCGTCGCGGGCAACCTCTCTCCCGGTGCTATCGGCGCGGAGCTATGGGACCGACTTATGCTGCGACCGGCTCGCGGTCCTCGACCTCGACGACGGTGCGCTTCACCTGTACGCCGATTGCGGCGGCGTAGCGATCGATCATCGACTCCTTCGCGTCCTCCTGGCCTTCGAGGCGCGCGACGGCGGACTGCGAGGTCTTCATCAGCGCCGCCACGGTGGTCTGCGAAAGCCCCTTGCTCTGTCGCTTGGAGACGAGCGTCCTGAGCAGCTCGCGGCGTTGCTCCGCCGCGGCCAACAGCGCGGGGAACTGGGAATCAAGCTCGGTGGACTCCTCGATGATCTCGTCGAGGAAGTCGCGCTCATCAACCATGTCGCTGCATCCCTTCTACGTCGCTCTTGACCCTGATACCGATTCTAGTATCGCCAAATCGATATCTCACTTTAGATGTATCGGCAGGTTCTGGCAAGTCATCGCGCCCGGGTCTTAACTTCCACGCCTGCTCTTCTCCGTTGCCGCCTGGTCCTTCCTGAGCCGCTTGCCCTGCTCGCGCCAGTCCTTCAAGCGCTCCTTCGCGAGGTCGAGCTTGGCCTTCGGCGTCTTGCCGGTTTTCTTGGCGAACGCCTCGAGCGACAACAACACGTGGTTGTGCTCGCCTTCGGCGGCGAACAGGACGCGGAAGAACTTGTCGTTCGTGTCCGCCTTGACCTCGTAGATGTCGCCGGAGAGATGCTTGGCCGCCGCGAGTCCGTCCCGCGTGACCTCCTTCATCGCCGCGACGATCACCGCGCGCTCGGTAGACGTCAGCTTCATCAGGAACTTCTTGACCGGTCGACCACCCGCAGTCGTCCGGTAGTCGCGCCACTGACGTCGGTACCTCGGCTCCTCGCTCACGCCACGGAGGAGTACAGCACAGGGCCGCGGTGCGCGGCCTTGGACACCAGCCGGACAGTCAGCGGCGTCAAACCGGTCCGAAGTGCGCCGCCGTGGACTCGACGGCCGGCGATCACGGGAATGCGCAAGCTTTCGTCGCGCGGTCGTCCACGAACGCACCTACGCCGCCCTCGCGCCCGCCGCTCACCCGCGATACGTCCACGCCACAGACGCATGCGCCCAACAGCATCCCGCCCGCGCACGTCACCGCTGCTCCGCGCCTGCCGCGTCGCCAACCGCAACAACAAGCAGCTTCGCTCGGCTAAGAGCAGATACACTTTACGCACTAGATGCTAAACTCGGCCGGCGTGAGCGTCCCTGTAAGCCCATGTCCGGCGTTCTGGCGGCATGATCCGGTCGGTCGCGGGGTGTTCCTCGTTCTCAGTCTCACTGGCTGTCGCGGGCGGTTGTCGTGTTGACGGTGGCGAAGGTTTCGGCCGGTGGTGGTGGCGCGTACGCGTCGTATTTGGAGGGTCGCTCGCAGCCTCCGGAGGAGGGCGACTACTACCTGAAGGACGGTG
>Ga0182030_10000638_pt1 | contig 67427 bp, 60 predicted proteins | sample 812S3MmetaG_FD_121299 | JGI IMG/M metagenome (GOLD analysis project Ga0182030, IMG submission 121299) | Permafrost microbial communities from Stordalen Mire, Sweden - 812S3M metaG (Illumina Assembly) | ecosystem: Environmental > Terrestrial > Soil > Wetlands > Permafrost | place: Sweden... | reverse complement strand
GGTTCGTACTCCGTGGGATCGGAAATCAAGGACGGCTACCCCGAGTTCACGCTAGGCGTGCTCAAGAAGCTCGGCTGGGATAAGGATCTTACCGCCGAGGAAATGGCCGTCATCAAGAAAGTAAATCCGGACAAGCCTGAAACGGTGTCGTGGTCGACGGATCTTTCTGGCGGCATTCAGCGCGTCGCCATCGAGCATGGCTGCAGTCCCTACGGCAACGGCAAGGCGCGAGCCGTGGCCTGGAATCTGCCGGACCCGATCCCTGTGCATCGCGAGCCGATTTATACGCCGCGACCTGAGTTGGTAGCCCAATACCCAACCCTGCCCGACGCCAAACAGTTCCGCGTCCCCAATCGCGGCTTCAGCGTGCAAAAGGCGGCCGTCGACAATCATGTCTTCAAGGACTTCCCGCTGATCTTAAGTTCCGGTCGGCTGGTCGAATACGAAGGCGGGGGCGAGGAAACCCGCTCGAACAAATGGCTCGCGGAGTTGAAGCAAGACATGTACGTCGAGATCAACACGGCCGATGCGCAGGATCGCGGCATCAATAACGGTGCCTGGGTCTGGGTCACGGGCCCTGAGAATAACTCCAAGACGCGGGTCAAGGCCTTGGTGACGGAGCGCGTCGGCAAGGGCGTCGCCTGGATGCCGTTTCATTTCGCCGGCTGGTTTCAGGGAGTGGATCAGCGCGGCAAATATCCCTCGGGCACCGATCCGATCGTCTTAGGTGAGAGTGCCAATACCCTCACAACCTATGGATTCGATCCGGCTACGGGCATGCAGGAGCCCAAGGCCACGTTGTGTCAAATCCGAGCCGCTTGAGGAAACCCATGGCGCGCATGAAATTTCTTTGTGACGCTGATCGCTGCATCGACTGCAACGCTTGCGTGACAGCTTGCAAGAATGAGAACGAAGTTCCTTGGGGCATCAATCGTCGGCGCGTCGTCACCATCAATGACGGTAAGCCGGGAGAGCGCTCGGTATCGATGGCGTGCATGCACTGCACCGACGCGCCCTGCGCCGCGGTTTGCCCGGTGAGCTGCATTTTCGCGACGGACGATGGCGTGGTCTTGCATTCGAAAGACTTGTGCATCGGGTGCGGGTACTGCTTCTATGCTTGCCCATTCGGCGCACCTCAATACCCGAAGGTCGGCAACTTCGGTTCGCGCGGCAAAATGGACAAGTGCACTTACTGCGCCGGCGGCGGCGGCGACGAAGTCTCAGGCAGCGTGGCCGAATTCAAGAAGTACGGCTCGAATCGGCTGGCACAGGGCAAGCTACCGCTGTGCGCCGAGATGTGTTCGACCAAGTCCTTGCTGGCGGGCGACGGCGAAGTCATCGCCGAGATTTACAAGGAACGCGTGCTGAAGCGCGGTTATGGTTCAGGCGCCTGGGGTTGGATGACGGCCTATCACGAGGGCATCGCGCCGTGATTGGCTTGAAGCGCGCGCGCGGTAAGGGCGTTCTCGCCATACTGGCGTTCATCGCGCCGGCATTCATCGCGCTGGTATGCATCGCGCTGGTATTCATCACGCCGGCTGGCGCCCTGCCAGCGCCGGCTGAGCAGTACGCCGCCGATGGTGCGCCGAAACCCGACGAGAGCGCCGTGAGTGAACAGAAATTGTTGCAGGAGGCGTCGCGCATCGAAGGACGCATCGATATCCCGGATACGCGTGCCGCGGTACTCATGCAGCCCGCCGGTCGGCGGTGGGATTATTTTCACGAATTCACGCTCCATCGCATGGGTGCGATCGTCATCCTTGGCATGATTGCGCTCTTGGCCGCGGCTCACTTCATTATGGGCCGGATCCGCATTGCGGGCGGCCGTGCGGGAAAGAAAATCCAGCGCTTCACGCCGTTCGAGCGTTTCTCGCATTGGTTGACCGCAGTTTCATTCGTGATCCTCGGACTGACCGGCCTCAACATCACTTTCGGTAAATTCTTGTTGCTGCCGCTCATGGGGGCGGAGGCATTCAGCAGTTTGGCGCAGTGGGCGAAGTACGCCCATAACTTCGTGAGTTTCGCATTCGTGCTGGGCTTGATTCTGATTGTCTTTCTATGGCTCAAGGACAACATCCCGCGTGCGGTGGATATGGATTGGATCCGGCAGGGCGGGGGATTCATCAAATCCAAACACGCCCCTGCCGGGCGCTTCAATGCGGGCGAGAAGGCGGTTTTTTGGTGCGCGTTGGGGGCGGGTGTCGCCGTCAGCATTTCAGGACTCGCGCTGCTGTTGCCATTCTACGCGACCAATATTGCCGGTATGCAGGTCGCGCAAGTCATTCATGCCGTCATCGCGGTGCTGTTCGTCGCGCTGATCATTGCTCATAGTTATATCGGTACGCTGGGCATGGAGGGCGCGTTCGAAGCCATGGGCACCGGCGAGGTGGACTTGAATTGGGCGAAGGAACATCACGATCAATGGTTGGCGGAGAAACTCGCGAAGGACGGCGCAGCGTAGGACAGCGCAGCGTAGGACAGCTGCCCTAAGGGTCTTTCTTGAAAGCTGCGCGCTCCCGTAGATAGTCATCGGTGGTGCGCACCGGGGCGCGCGGCGGACCGTAAGGGTCGAGGTTCTGTTCGGAAACGGCTATCACGCGGCACTCATCACACATCTTGATGAGCTCGAGTCGCTGACTCGCATCCTTGAACATCCAGTGTCTTTCCGCGAGCTTGGCGGTCACGCGCTCGATGATGCTTCTGACGCCAAAGGGCTTGTTGCAGCGGATGCAGCAAAAAGGCTGTTCCGATTTGAGAATCCGCGCCGAGGCGCTCGAGGAGCGAAAATCCATCTGCGGCGTCAACCGGATGACCTTCTCCGGACAAGTTGCCTGGCATAGGCCGCACTGAATGCAGGCATCCTCGGTGAAGCGCAACAGCGGCCGATCGCTGTCATCCTGCAGGGCGCTCGTGGGGCAGGCCGAAACGCATGACAGGCATAAGGTGCAGCCTTCGACATCGAGGTCAACGGACCCAAAGGGCGCCCCTTTGGGCAGCGGCATGATGTCCACTGCCGCAGGCGCGATGCGATGCAGTTGACGCAGCAATTGCCGGCGCATTGCAGCCTTGTCTCCGCCCATGGGTAGAAAGCTAGAGGGGCGCGCGGCCGGCAAATCCGGAATGCTCTGCAGCGACCAGCCGAGCGCATCCGGGTCATCCGTCTCGATGATGGCGACGCGAGCGCCCTCGAAGCCAAGCCCCCCAAGCAGAGATTCGGCCAACGCGATGGTGGCGTACAAGCCGGTCATATCGTGACGGGGTCGAGCCCGAAGCAATAATCGCACTGTCGCGGCACCGTGTAAAAATGCCGCGAGCAAGATTTCAAGCCCGACCTGCGTCACCTCGTTGACCGCCAGCGGCAGCACACTCTGAGGCAAGCCCCTCTCGGCTTGCAGTATTTGCATGAGGGGTATTCCGTGCGCGGCATCATGTACCAACACGGTCGCAGCCCTGCCGCCCGGGTCAAGGGCCAGGAGTCGCGCGCGCAAGTCGCGCATGAGCTCATCCGCAGTCGGCAGGGCATAGGTGGCTGCGTCGGTCGGACACGCTGCTGCGCATTGCCCGCAACCGGCGCAGATATACGGGTCTATGCTGACATGATCGCCCGCGGGTGCGATGGCGCCGGCGGGGCAGACCTCAAGACATCGGGTGCAGCCGGTGATGCGCGAGCGCGAGTGTGCGCAGCGGCTGTCCGTAAAGTGAATGTAGCGGGGTTTCTCGAAGGTTCCCACCAGTTCCCGAGCTTGGGATGCTGCCGCCAACCAGCCCTCCCGATGGCGCGGATCCGCGCGCAAATACCCGTCGCGCAAATGCGGCGCATGGAAAAGCGGCCGGCCGGCCGACAGATCGAGGATGATGTCACATCGCGACACGGCGCCGTCGTAAGCATCCTCGAAAGCGATCAAGCCATCCGCAGCTCCCGGTGCGGCATAGCCATCGACAATGAGCTCGAAGGCGCCAAAATGGCCCTTGGCAGAGCGGATCACGCCGCGGGCGATCGGAAACTGAAGGGCCGGCGAGCCCGCTACAGCGGCGGTGCCAGGCATGAGAACACTGACGTCGAGAAAGGGTTCCAACAGTTGCCCGGCTTCGATCGACGCGGCGTCGCTGCCATAAATCAACACCACGCCGCTGCTCGAGAATACAAGCGGAGGCAGTTCCGTCAGAGAAGCCGACTCAACTGGCATAGGTGCTCGGGCGACAGACTTCGAGGCTATTATAGGCATTGTGAAGCTTCTCAAGACCGTTCGCGCGGATACTTCCGACACCTTCGTGTTCGGGCACGCCGCCGCACCCGGCGAGTGGGCGGTGTCGGGCGCGTTTGCTTTCGCACAACTCGACCCGGCCACACTGCAAGGAAAGTCCCGCGCCGAATTTCGCGCGGGATTTCTGGGCTTAAGTTCGCTCGGGCGCGCCACCTTGGTGCAGGTGGTGGATGCGGATGCCGCCGAGTGCATGGCCGCCACGGAATTGTTGGCACAACAGCTTGTCGAGCGCTTCGGCGCACCCGACCTGGCAACGGCGCGTTCCGCGGCGGCGGAGGAAATCGCATTTTCTGCCGAGCTTGGACAGCATCCTGCGGGCATGCTTATCGCCGTCTCACGCCGTTACGAAGAGGGTTGTGTGCGTGAGGTATTTCGCTCCCTGACCCCGCGCATGACCACAGGACCCATCCGGGTATTTGCGCTGCAAGCTTCAGGCGCGGGCGATGAGCCGTGATTTCTGGCTGTCCTGCGGCCATCATCTGCTGGATCGCGATGCGCGAGGCAGGCTTCTGGTCACGGACGATTTCTTGAAAGCCTACTTTGCCAGGCCTGAATTGTTGCCGCCTGAGGACGCCTGCGCCGCTGAGCTGGAGCTGCGACGGAGCATGCTGACCACTCCGCGACGAGCCGTTTCCGCAGCGCAGATGGCCTCGATCGTTGACCGCGACGCGCACGACAATTGGCAGCTGGTGCTTCAGTGGCGGGATCATCTGCTGCGTCACGCGACGCTGGAAGAAGCGTACCTCGATATTGCCTTCCGCGGCCTGCGATTTCCGCATCTTTTCATCCACCAACTCGTGCAAGTCATTTTGCGCAATCTCTTGGATGAGTGCGAGGATGTCTTTGTACTGCGGGCGGCGGAGCTGCTCTTTCGCAGCCAAAAGCTAATCTCACTCAATGGGTCCTTGGTCAGCGCCGATGAGGAGACCTACGCCGAACTCGCATCGCAGCCGGCGTCGCCGCTCAATGCGTTGCTCGGATTATCGAGCGGCGCAGAGATGGATGTGCTGAACGATGGCAACGCCGAGAGCTACTGGGAGCGCAGCGACCGGTTCGATCTGGGTCTCGACCTAAGTGCTGGGCGGCGCGGGTTGGCCGCTCTCGGCGAAGTCATGGCGAGGTGGATCCGACACTTGCTAGCCCTCGAGGTGACGGTGCAGCCGCTGACGGAAGCACGGGAGGTCGCGCTCACATGGTATGTGGGCCTTGATGCCGAGGCTACCCGCTTGGGCGACACCCTTTGGGCGGGCAAGTCTCTGGACGAGCGTGCCAAGAGCTGCCTGGTCGGTTTGTATCAGTTGGATATCATCGAGGCTTCGGACTTGGACGAGAAACTGGAAGCTGCGCCGATCTATCTCATCCTGGCGATGTCCCCGGAGATGACCTTATTCTTCAAGCCTCAGAATTTGGTGGCTGGGCTGCCATCACGGCAATTGGCAGCGGTTCGATGAGTCGCGCGCTAGTAGAATTCGTCGTCGGGGTCTCGGTGGAGCGCCTCCGGGCCATTAGCCCCTGGTCGCCAGAACTGTGGCGGGTGGTGTCCGTGTTCGATGGCATACCCTCAGCCAAGGCTTGGACCATCATCGAAAGCAGCCCGGAAGCCACGGTCTTCTATGCAGGCGAGGCGCGCATCGAACTGTTCAGAACTGAGACGGCAAACTATTTGAGTAACCTCGAGATGCGTCCGCCATTGTTGTGGGTAATTCTGCGCGCGATTGCGCGCGAACCGGGAATCGAGCTGCACCGCGTCACTGCGGATCCGGCCGAGGGCGAGGCGCTCACCGGAAGCGGCACTGATATCATCGAAACCTTACCGATGCCGGCATCCATCTGTGAACGCCTGCGGGTCTTCATTGCCGAGCACCACATCGAAAGGCCCATGTACAAGCGGCAACGCGACCGCACGGGACGCCCATGAGCGAGAGCGACTCGTTTCTCCCGCGCTGGTTGAGACTCAAGCAAGAAGCTGGGCAAGCGGCGACACCCGCGACGCCGGCGGCGCCATTGGACCTGGCCGCGTTGCGCAACGCTTGGCGGGCAGATCCTAACATCCGTGATTTTGTCGGAGTCGCGGAGTCGCAATGGGACTTCAATGACCCTAACGCCATGCCGGGTTTCGGTCCCCTGGAGGCGTTGGACTATGTGCCGAATGTCGTGACGCGCAGTGCTGCGCCGCCTGTCACTGCCGCGCAGGCGACCCTGGAGGCGCCGCAAATTATCAATCCGCAGCGCGACGGACAACTCGACCCGGTGTGGCTCAGCGGCGAGCCGTTGCGCGAGGGTGTGGTTCAAGTCAGCGACGTGAACCCCACGCGGCAAAACGCGCTCGCGATGAGCGAGGTCGAGGTCTGCGGCGCTCCCCGCCGCCACGGCAGCGCATTGCCGAAGCCGCTTTGATGTCTGACCAGCGATCTACTGACGTGGATGAGGTCGATTTGGCGCGGTCGCGAGAGTATTCGCTCTTGTCCGTGCTACTGCTGCGTAGCCCGGATGCGCAGTTTTTGAGGCAACTCGCCGCACTTTCTGCGGACACAAGTCCGATTGGCGCGGCGCACTCCGCGCTAGCCGAAGTTGCGCGCCGATTGGATGGGCAGCGGGTGGCGCGTGAGTATTTCGGTCTGTTCGTGGGGGTGGGCCGAGGCGAGTTGCTTCCCTATGCGTCTTTCTATCTGACTGGGTCGCTGTATGGCAGGCCGCTCTCCGTGTTGCGCCAGCGGCTGCGGAGTCTTGGTATCGAGCCCGTTGCGGGCCTGCAAGAACCAGAGGATCATGCCGGAGTATTGTGCGAAATCATGGCCGGTCTGACCAGCGGAGCCATTGCGGCGCCGCCCAATGCGAGTCGGGAATTCTTCGTTGAACATTTGGCTCCCTGGATGGGCCGATTTTTCAGGGATCTCGAGCGAGCCGAATCGGCAGATTTCTACGCGAGCGTCGGCATGCTTGGCCGAAGTTTCATCGACATAGAAATTGAGGCGTTAGCGCTGCCCGCGTAGGCGGCGAGGCGTCGCCTCGGCCGAGTAGATGTTGGAGGTCCCTATGCGCTCTTTCCTAGCAGCCTGTCTCGCCACCTTGTTAATCGCCCTGGGTGCCGTGATCATTCTCGATCAACTGGTCCAAGAGCCCGTGTCGAAAGCCTTCACCACCACAGGAAGCAGAATCTAGCTTACTGGGCGAGGCAGTGGGTTGCGGGCCAGGCGCGGTAATATAGCGGCGTGAGCACACCAGAATTCCTGCGATCCGATGATCGGCCCGTTGCGAGCGGTACGATGAAGGTCAATATAATACGGGCGGGCCTCGATTCGTACGTTGAGAAGGACGATCGCGTGGCTGTGGAAGCACCGCTCGAGTACCTGCTCCATCATCCTGACCTTGGCATCGAATCCGTGTCCTTCGGGACGACCATGAGGACTCCGGGCGATGACGAATACTTGGCCGCCGGCCTCTTGTACGGTGAAGGAATCGTCAACGCAGCAAGCGATATCGACGCCATAGAGTCGAGCACTCGCCGTCCGAATGTCGTCAACGTGCGCCTGCGGCCTCATGTGCAGCTTGATGTCCAGATGGCGACACGCCGATTCTCTGCAGGTTCCAGTTGCGGTGTATGCGGCACGACGGGTCTTGACGCCGCGATTGCAAGAGCAGCAGCTACGCGCATTGCGGCTACTCGAGCGATCGAACTGGAGTTGTTGATGGGCCTGCCGGAACGCATGCGTGAAGCACAGCGCAAGTTCGGCGATACCGGCGGCATCCACGCCGCGGCACTATTTGATTTTTTAGGAAATTTATTGACGGTGGCCGAAGATGTGGGTCGTCACAATGCATTCGACAAGCTGGTCGGCGAGAATCTGCTGGCGGGACGGCTGCCATTCAAGGAACACATAATCTTACTGAGCGGGCGGGCGAGTTTCGAACTCGTACAGAAGGCGTTGCGCACCGGGGTTGCCGTGCTGGCAGCGATTGGCGCTCCGTCGAGCCTCGCGGTCAACCTGGCGGTTGCCTCCGGGCTCACGTTGGTGGGCTTCTTGCGTGAAAGACATTGCAACGTCTATTCGAGCCCACAGCGATTCACTGCTGCGCCGGCTAAGACCGTTTGACTCGCCGGGCTTTTCTCTTTGCATTGCGCCACCAGGGGAGGGCCTTGGTCATGACGAGTATTTGCCCGGGGGCGAGGGCTGGCTGGTAACCGGGAAGTTCCGCCAGAACCGCTGTCCAACGGGCACTCGCGAGCGCCGAGCAAAGCCGCCGAACTGCCGCATGGGCAAAGTTCGCCTTCAAACACGCCAGGAAGTAATTCTCTTCGACCAGCGGTACGAAGTGCAGTCCGAACTCAAGTGCGGCCGCCTCGATTCCGACACCCGCATCAGCTCGGCCGCTCGCCACGCAAAGCGCTACCGCGACATGTGTCTCCTCGATCGGTCCATTATAGCCACGCAGCGAGCTGGGCTTGACCGAGTGCTCCTGCAGCAGATGATCGACCAGCATTCGCGTGCCCGATCCGACCTGACGATTGACGAAACGCAAGCGATGCCTGACCAAGTCGGGGAATGTACGAACGAGTGCCACATGTTCGCGACGCACCATGAGTCCCTGCACACGACGGGAACAGCCGATGAGCCGATGCAGTCCGGGCTTGAGCAACGGTTTGAGCGCCTTCGCAAATACGGGAGCGGCGCCGTGCAACACCGGCACGTGAAAGCCGGCGATGAGGCATTGACGACTGTTCAGTGCTTTCAGCGCGTCCACACTCCCTTGAAAGCGGATGTCCAGATGCAGGTTCGCGGTGTCGGCAACGTGGCGCTGCAGCAGGGGAAGGGCGATGTCATGGCTCGCGCGGACACTCAGAAGCTGGTGGCGCTGATCGCGGGCATCTTTGATCACGCGGGCGAGGTCGGTGCGCAGAGCTTCGATGTGCGGTTGCATGCGCGTACGAACGCGACGTTCCGCCCATAGCAGTCTTTCGGCGAACTGCGTCGGACGCGCTCGTTGGCCTTGCGCCCAGAGGATAAGCGGCTCGCCGAGGGTTTGTTCCCACTTTCGTAGCGACCCCCAGAGGTAGCGATACGAACAGCCGAGAGTCTGCGCCGCATGACGGATCGAACCGCCCTCGAGTACCGCTGCCAGTAATTCAAAGAGGGGGTTGCCTAAGCTCGCTCCGTGCTGCTCGCCCGGCTCAAACGCATATCGCAAATGCAGGCTAGGCTGTGCCTGGTAAGGCAAGTTGCGTCCCGCCCCCCGGGCGGCAAACGCGCCAAGCGGCTTGAGTTTCGGATTGGCTTTGCCGTCGCGCATGACTGACACTGTATCGCTTCGAGCCAGCGAGAAGTGCTGACGTATGGCCCGCAGGCGTGATTAGAAATTCATGCTGGCGGACGCCAGAACCGTCCGCGGCGAACCCAGATGGGCCAGGAGGCTGCCCGTGTTGGCGCCGGTGAGATCGCTAGGGCCGACGGTGGACCAGTAACGGCGGTCGGCGATGTTATCTACCGCCAGTCGCCACGTGATCGGGAAGCCCTTGATGCTCGACGCGTAACGCGCCCCGACGTCGAACAAGTTGTACCCGGCCACGGTGAATGCATTCGTGTCGTCACCCGCGCGCGGACCGGTGAATTGATAGTCCAAGATCGCGGTCAGGCCGGGAAGCTCGGGTACGCGATACTCCACCAACACGTTGCCCTTGACCTTGGGCGCGCCCACGAACAGCTTGTCGTTGGTGGCTGTAAGCGGCGTGTTCTCCAAGCGCGCGTTCAAAAAGGTGATGCCCTCGTAGACGGTCACGTTTTGGATCACTTCGCCCACGGCAGAGAGTTCCAGGCCTTTATTCAATTGTTCGCCCGATATTTGGAACACATTGGCGGCTGTGTCGACGTTGGCGAACGGCCGCTCGATGCGAAATATCGCCGCAGTCAGATTCAATTTGCCGACGGTGGCTTTATACCCCACTTCGTACTCCTTGCTGCGATAGGGGGCGAGGCTTTCGCCCGCATTGCTCAGGGCCGGCGTGGTTCCGCTCGGCGCGAGGTCGCCGGCCTGCAGGCTGCTCGCGAATGTCGCGTACACGGTCTGATTGCTCGCCGGATTGAAAAGGAGGCTGCCGGTGGGGCTCAGGCCGTGTGCCGCATACTCAGGCTGCGCGACGGCTTTCGCGTTGTAGTTGTCGACGTGGAACCAGTCTTGGCTCACGCCGAGCCGCACTGCCCAGTAGGGGTTGAAGCGCAGCGTATCATTCAGGTTGATGCCCTGCTGATAGGTGGTGGAGGAATCATAATTGGCGTAGAGGTCGGGCAGTCCCTGCACGGGGAAAGGGTAGCTGACGGGGCTGTCGATGCTCGCTTTGCCAAGCAGCAATTGCGCAGCCGTCGATGGATGAATGAGCGAATAGGACTGCGATCGATAACCTGCCGTGCCGATCACCAGATCGTGTCCGAGGCCGAAAGTCGAGAAATTGCCGTCGAGATAGGCGGTGTCGCTCGTGATGACGAAGCGCGGCGCGAAGGTCGCGCCCATCGAGGTGGTGTAGGCGCCGGCATTAGACGTGAGGTTGTTGACACCCGTATTGATGTTGCGCGTCGCGTCCTGGTTCAGAGCGCCGACCACGAAATGCCAATCGGCATTGAAATCATGTTTGATGCGGGCGGTCGAGACCTCGGTGTGAAGATCCGTGCCCAGGTAACTCTGGCCGTAGCCCACCCATTGCGGATTGGGGGCCGAGGGCAGCTGGATCTTCTGACCGTACGTAAACCACCCAGGGAATCCCGCATCGCTGAGATGGTAATCGGTGTAGTTAAGCTCGAGCACCGAGTCGTCCCAGGGCCGCACGTCGATGCCGAGGTCGCCGAGCGCACGCCGTTGATGGCTTTCATCCACCCACGCGCCCCCCGCACCGTACAGCGCATTCAGCCGATAGCTGAACACGCCGTTTTTGTCGATAGGGCCCCCAAAATCGAAATGTGCGGTGCCGATACTGTCGCTGTTGTAGGTAACGCTCACTTCGTGAAGGTCGTTTTGCGTAGGACGTTTGGAGACGAAGTTAAACATGCCTGAAGGGTTCGCGGGACCGTAGAGCGAGGCTGAGAGGCCGCTGAGGACCTCAATCTGCTGAAATTGCTCAATCGCGGTCGCGACCGTGATGTACATGGTTATTCCGTCGACCTTCGTGTTCTGGAAATTGCCGCCCTGCATGCCGCGCGTTTGCGGGCGCAGGATGTCCGGACCTTGTTGCTCCTGGTAGGCCACCAGCGGCAAATATTTGGAGACGTCCTTGAAATTCACGGCCTGCGAATTCTCGATGAGTTCGAGGGGCAGGACTTCGATGGAGTAGGGGGTGTTCTGAATGTCGGTCTTACCCAGCGGGCCGACCGAATCAACCGTGTTGACACGGTAATTGTTGTCAGGCGCGCTCGTACCGGTTACCACGATCCGCGGCAGCGTGGTTTGAGCGGGCGAGGTCTGTGCGGAAGAATCGTCGGCGTAGGCCGTGCCTGCGCCGGTGGTGAATACGGCGATGGCAGCCAACAGCAGATAGGTCGCTTTGTTCATATTTTAGGTGATCGAGGGCGTCCATCGCCCGCAAAACGTGCGCGGAAAAGTAGCACGCGCAGGTAACGCGCACGATAGGCACGGCCGCGCATAAGTGGGGCGTGCAGCACGATCGCCCGGTTCTCATCCGAAGACATGGCGGTTTCTGCGGGCAGCCCTTAGGATTGCGTTCTGATGGTTATAACAAGAAACGAAATAACCGGGCTTGTGCTCGCCGGCGGCCGCGGCAGCCGCATGGGTGGCGTGGATAAAGGGCTGCAAAGTTATGCAGGCATACCTTTGGCGCAGCACGCGCTGATCCGGCTTTTGCCGCAGGTGGGGCCAGCGATGATCAACGCCAACCGAAATCTCGACGTCTATCGATCCATGGGTGTTCCCGTCTGGCCCGACGAACTGCCGGACTACCCCGGGCCGCTGGCTGGGATGTTGAGCGGTCTTGCGCACTGCGAGACGCCGTATTTAGTGACCGTGCCGTGCGATGCGCCCAATTACCCCCTCGACCTGGTGTCGCGACTCGCACATGGATTGTCCGAGATCAACGGCGATCTTGCGACCGCTTACACACGCGACGCCGACCGGTTATTTGCGCAACCGGTATTCACTTTGATGCATGTGTCGGTGCGAGGCAGCCTGCGGGATTTCATCGCCAGCGGGCAGCGCAAGACGGGTTTGTGGACCAGCGCGCTTCGCAGCGCGAAAGTCGTCTTCGACGACGCGGCTGAGTTCATGAATCTCAACACCCTCATCGAACTCGACCAAGTGCAGCGGCCATCCGGCTAGGTCTTGCCGGTCCTGTTCGAAAACTCGGTTTCGAGCGCTTGTGACTTCGGCGCGAGTATCTGACCGCCGCCGTAGCTCGCTTGTACGGGAGGCGTGCCGCCGAGGGTCACGCGCACCGCACAGTACTTGAATTCCGGGATTTTCCCGAAGGGATCCAGAGCCGAGTTCGTGAGCTTGTTGATGGCAGCCTCGTAAAAGCAGAAGGCAACGAACACGGACCCTCTTGGCGAACTCTCATCGGCGCGCGCATATAAACTCACCTTTCCGCGACGCGATGCGATCGTGATCAAATCGCCAGGCTTTGCTCCCAACGTTTCCAAGTCCAGAGGATGCAATGATGCGACGGGATCGGGCTCAAGGGAGTCAAGTACGCCCGAGCGACGCGTCATGCTGCCGGTGTGCCAGTGTTCGAGCTGGCGACCGGTGATCAATACCGTGGGATAGTCGGTGTCGGGTCGCTCATTGGCCGGAATGATATCGGCCGGCACGAAACGCGCTTTGCCGGTGGGTGTTGGAAAGGATTGCGTGAACACCACTGCCTCGCCAGGATCCCCTTCCTGCTCGCACGGATACGTGACACTGCCTTCGACCTTCAGGCGCTCCCACGTAATCCCGCCGATACTCGGCATCGTATGGCGCATTTCATCAAACACGGCCGCAACCGCGGCTTCGCCGCCACCGTAGGACCAGGATAAGCCGAGCTGATTCGCGAGATCGATGATGATCGCGAGGTCTTGACGAGCTTTACCCGGCGGGTTCAGCGCCTGCCGGCCCAACTGGACGAAGCGATCGGTATTGGTGAATGTGCCTGTTTTCTCCGCAAAGGAAGAGGCGGGCAAAATAACATCTGCCAGATAGCCCGTTTCGGTGAGGAAAATGTCTTGCACCACGAGCATATCCAATTTCGCCAGGGCCTCCCGCGCATGATCGGCATCGGGGTCGCTCATCGCAGGGTTCTCACCCATGATGTACATCCCCTTCACCTTCCCCGCCAAGATGCCCTTGATGACTTCAACCACCGTGAGTCCTGGCTGGTCGTCGAGCTGGGTGGGCGAGACTCCCCACGCCTTGGCAAAGCGCGCTTGCACTTGAGGATTGTCGACACGCTGATAGTCGGGATACATCATCGGGATCAAGCCGGCATCGGAGGCACCCTGAACATTGTTCTGGCCCCGAAGTGGATGCAGTCCCGTGCCGGGCCGGCCGATCTGACCTGTCATCAACGCCAATGCGATGAGACAGCGAGCATTGTCCGTGCCGTGGATGTGTTGGCTTATGCCCATGCCCCACAAGATCATCGATCCGGAACTGGTCGCATACAGCCTCGCGACCTCGCGGATCGTGTCGGCAGGAATGCCGCATATCGGCGCCATCAGTTCGGGACTGTAGCCCGCCACATTTTTTACAAGCTCCGCATAACCGAGAGTGCGGTCGGCGATAAATCCCTCATCCACCAGGTTCTCTGCGACAATCACGTGCATCATCGCATTGAGGAGCGCGACGTCCGTGTCAGGCTTGAACTGCAGATAACGATAGGCGGTTCGTGCCAATTCGCTGCGCCGCGGATCCATCAAAATTAGCTTCGTGCCATTGCGCATCGCATTCTTGATGAATGTCGCGGCCACCGGATGATTCACCGTGGGATTGGCTCCGATCAAAATCACCACAGACGCTTTCTTCACATCCATGACGGGATTACTGACCGCTCCGGAACCGATTCCCTCGAGAAGCGCCGCGACGCTTGAAGCGTGGCAAAGGCGTGTACAGTGATCGACGTTGTTGCTGCCGAATCCCAGACGCACCAGTTTTTGGAACAAATACGCCTCCTCGTTGCTGCCCTTTGCCGAGCCAAAGCCGGCCAAGGACTTCTTCCCGTAGGTGTCGCGTAGATTCCTCAAGGATGAACCTGCCAGAGTCAAGGCTTCCTCCCAGCTGGCCTCGCGGAAAACGTCCATGACATGGTCCGGATCCATGACGAATTGCCCGCTTTTCGGCGCATCTGCGCGTCGGATCAGGGGTACCGTTAGACGTTGCGGATGGCGGGAGTAATCAAATCCGTAACGTCCCTTCACGCATAACCGGGCGTGATTAGCGGGCCCGTCGCGGCCCTCCACAAATAGGATCCGATCGTCCTTGACGTGGTAGGTAAGTTGGCAACCGACACCGCAATAGGGGCAAAGCGAGTCGACCGATCTGTCGGGCACCGAGAGCGCGACGTCCCGAGCCGGCATGAGTGCGCCGGTTGGACACGCCTGGACGCATTCGCCACACGCCACGCACGTGGACGCGCCCATCGGATCGCCCATATCGAACACGATTTTTTCGTCCTGGCCCCTGGAGGCCAGTCCGATCACGTCATTCATCTGCTCGTCACGACAGGCCCGCAGGCAGCGGGTGCATTGGATGCAAGCATCCAGGTTGACCGAGATGGCGGCGTGCGAGAGGTCTCGGGGAACCGCAGGTCGTGGTGCAAACCGCGGTTTTCCCACCTTTAATTTGATGGCCCACTCATCGACTTCGTTGTGCCGCGTGTAGACCTGCTCAGGCATATCGGATTGCAGGAGCTCGAGCACCAACTGCTGCGCCTTGTGCACGCGCTCATTGTTGGTGGTGACCTGCATGCCGTCAATCGCGACACGGCAGCACGCGGGAGCGAGCACGCGCTCGCCCTTGATTTCAACCATGCAGGCGCGGCAATTGCCGACCGCCTCCATGCCGCCCTTATAACAGAGGCGCGGTATCTCAACGCCCTCGCGATCGGCGATCTCGATGAGCGTCTCGGTATGAGAAACGCTGAGTTCCCGGCCGTCGAGCGTGATTTTCACGACGGGTGCGGAAACTGGCGCCTGTTTGGCGAGGGCAGCGGTATCCACGCGGGTTCTTTAGCGCAATTCGTCAGGAAAGTACTTGATCACGCAATCCACCGGATTGGGTGCGGCCTGGCCAAGACCGCAAATCGACGCGTCACGCATGACCTGCGATAGCTCGGCAAGTAACGGTTGATCCCACTGTTCGGGAGCGATCAGCGCACTCGCTTTGGCGGTCCCCACTCTGCAGGGAGTGCATTGTCCGCAAGACTCATGCTCGAAGAAGCGCATCATATTGCGTGCGGCCGCTTTCGCGGTGTCGTGATCGGACAATACAATGACCGCCGCGGATCCGATGAAACAACCGTGCGGTTGCAGCGTATCGAAGTCCAGCGGAACATCCCCCATGGACGCCGGCAGGATGCCTCCGGAAGCACCGCCCGGGAGGTAGCCGTAAAAGCGGTGTCCGTCCTGCATGCCTCCGCAAAATTCATCGATCAGCTCTCGAACGGTGATGCCGGCGGGCGCGAGCTTTACGCCCGGCTCCTTTACCCGACCGGAAACCGAGAAACTTCGCAATCCCTTGCGGCCATTTCGACCTTGGGAGGCGAACGCCGCGGCGCCCTTTTCGAGGAGTTCTCGCACCCAATACAGAGTCTCGAAGTTATGCTCGAGGGTCGGACGTCCAAATAAACCCACTTGCGCGACATAGGGCGGTCGCAGCCGCGGCATGCCACGCTTGCCTTCGATGGATTCGATCATGGCCGATTCTTCGCCGCAGATGTAAGCGCCGGCGCCACGCCGCAACTCAATTTTAGGCATGGGCGCCGGAGGATTTTCTTTGAGCTTCGCGAGTTCAGCTTCCAATAGAGCACGGCAACCGTGGTATTCGTCACGCAGGTAGATGTAGATGCCCGAGATTCCGACCGCCCACGCGGCAATCAGCATTCCCTCGAGAAATCGGTGCGGATCGCGCTCCAGATAGACTCGATCTTTAAAGGTGCCTGGCTCACCTTCATCGATGTTGACGGCCATCAAACGGGGCGCAGATTCGCCGCGCACGATGCGCCACTTTCTGCCGGTCGGAAATCCTGCGCCTCCGAGCCCGCGCAAGCCAGAATCTTCCATGGTCTTGATAACCGTCTCGACATCGCGGCGGTGCTCGATACATTCGCGCAGCAGCTTATAGCCGCCCTGTGCGACGTAGCTTTCGAAATCGATATAGGTGGCCGGTTTGTCAAATCGCTGATCCGCTTTGACCGCGTCGCCAACTGTTTCCAGGTTCGCACGGGGTATAGGTCTCTGATGCACCACGGCAACCGGCGCCTGTTCGCAACGCCCTACGCACGGAGCGGCGATCACTTTCACACTCGGTCCTAATAACTGGGGGAGCCGCTCAAGCAGCGCGCGAGCACCTGCCATCTCACAGCTCAGCCCATCGCACACGCGCACGGTCAGAGCCGCGGGGGCGGGAAGCGTACCGTCATGGCTTTCCTTCACCACATCGAAATGGTGATAGAAGGTTGCCACCTCGTAGACCTCGGTCTGAGCGAGTCCTAGCAATCTCGCCAACGCCGCGAGATGCGGCGCTCCCAGCTGCTGGTAATGGTCGTTGATCAGGTGCAGATATTCGATGAGTAGATCATGTCTTAAGGGTCCGGACCCGAGGAGTGCTCGCACTTCAGCAACCGTTCGCTCGTCCACGTTGCGGCCGCGCGGACCTTGGCGCTTTCGCTTCTTGCTCGTCCCCATCCGCTCGAGCGGAATCAGCGTTTCAGGCACTTGAGTACACTCCAATACCGGTCTGAGGCTCGTCGCCCGCGCTAAGAGCTTATTTAGATTATAATATATCAGCAAAGTTCGGCCGATTGAGGGCCGATCGGACTTAAGATCAAGAGGTAAGCCGTACGCCCATTACACCTCAGATGGCAGACGAGGCGATTGCCTCTCAGTTGACCCCTTTCGAGGTCGAAGAACGGCCTTTAGAGCAATGCATCGGCCAGACGCTTAGGCAAGATATCTTCGCCGAACGGGACAATCCGCCGTTCGATCGTGTTTGCATGGACGGCATTGCGATCGACAGCGGCGCTCTTGAGCGCGGAATTCGCTGGTTTGCAATATTGGGCACGCAGGCCGCGGGCGTCCCCCCGTTGGAGCTATCGAGCAGGGACAGCGCGGTTGAGGTAATGACGGGCGCCGTATTGCCCCCCGGCACGGATTGCGTGATCCCTCAGGAGGAGTACGACGAAGGCAACGGAGCGGTATCGTTGAAGCCCCATGTTGCTGCCGCTCCGTATCGTAATGTTCAGCGTCGCGGAGAAGACAGCCGTCCCGGCGTCGCGATGCTCAAAGCCGGGGTGCGACTGGGTGCGACAGAGATTGCCGTCGCTGCCTCTGCAGGTTTGGCGTGTCTGCGCGTGAGCCGCCAGCCGCGTTTCATGATCATCTCTACGGGGGATGAACTTGTCGAGCCAGGGCATCCCATTGCTGATCATCAGGTTCGTCGTTCAAACGCCTACTCGCTGATCGCTGCGCTGCGCGATAGGGGCTTTCTGACAGTGGGCAACGATCACATCCCCGACAATGAAGCGCTGTTGCACGATCGATTGAAACTGCACTTAGAATCGCGCGACGTGCTCGTGTTGAGCGGCGGTGTTTCGAAGGGTAAATATGATTTCGTGCCCAAAGTGCTGAAAGATCTCGGCGTGCGCGAGGTCTTCTACCAAGTCGCGCAGCGGCCCGGAATGCCGATGTGGTTTGGGATCGGTCGAGGAGGCGCTGCGGTTTTCGGTCTGCCCGGGAATCCCGTTGCGACCCTGGTTTGCCTCATTCGCTACATCGCTCCTGGCGTTGCTTCGGCAATGGGCACGCCTCCTTCACCACCTGAACGCGTTCCGCTGGCGGCCTCCGTGAAGTTCGGCCGGGCGTTCACGTACTTTCTGCCCGTCTCTGTGCAATATGACGATCGCGGGCGGCCCTCCGCCATTCCTCGGCGTACAAACGGCCCAGGAGACTTCTTGGGATTGACCGCCGCAGACGGCTTCGTCGAGCTTCCACCCAGCGCGGAAGCGTTCCCTGACGGGTTCGTCGCGAACCTATACCGTTGGCGATCTTGACGCCGTCCGGTCCGGTCGGACCATAATCTCGCGAGTCGGCTTGGCTATTCGAGTATCAAGGATATATTTATGGCTAAGAGCCGATTTAGGACACTGCTCGTGCAGGTCATTTTCTTACTGGCTGTGAGCGCGGCCGCGGGCAGACCCCTTCGAGCGGACACCGTCGATGTCTTCGCCGCCGGCAGCTTACGCGGCGTCGTCGGCGATCTCGCGAAGGAAGCCGGGGCGGCGCTAAACATCGAAGTGCACGCAAGCTTTGGCGGCTCCGGTACGATGCGTGAGCGCATCGAGAAGGGCGAGAAAGCCGATCTGCTTTTATCTGCTGATCTTGGGGGACCTCGCAAACTTGAGTCTCAAGGACGAACCGTCGTCCCCACAATCGCCTTTGCCCGTAATCGATTGTGCATCATCTCGCGAAAATCAGCAGGCGTGACGGCCGCGAACTTCGTAGATCGCATGCTGGCTCCGAAGGCACGCGTGAAGACTTCGACGCCAATCGTCGATCCGGCGGGCGATTACGCGTGGACGTTGTTTGATGAGATTGGTCACATTAGGCCCGGCGCCGACGCCATCCTCAAAGGCAAAGCACAGGCAGTCATGAATGCGACCGCGTCGTTGGCACCGGCATCGCAAGGCGCCGTCGCGCTGTTTTCGTCCAATCAGATCGACGTTTCAATTACCTATTGCAGCGGATCGGCGGCTATGGAAAAGGAAATGCCAGAACTTGCGAGTCTTAAGGTCCCCGCGCAACTTGATCCTCACCCGATCTACGGCATCGCCGTCTTGACCACCAACCCCGCCGCGATGCGGCTTGCTCTGTTTCTCCTGTCTGAAAAGGGACAGGACATTGTCGGCAAAGAGAATTTGATCCCCATTCTCGAGCCGCATCGGTGATGTAGAAATGAGCGGCGCGAGAGTCTTGGGTATTGTCGGTTGGAGTGGGTCTGGCAAGACCACGCTCATCACCAAGTTGATACCGCTGCTGGTCAGGCGCGGCCTTCGGATCGCGACGCTCAAACACGCTCACCGTAGTTTCGACGTCGATGAGCGTGGCAAGGACTCGTATGAGCATCGAAAGGCGGGCGCGGGCGAGGTAATTATTTCCTCTTCGCAGCGTTGGGTGCAGATGCACGAACTGGACGGAAAAGCAGAGGCTACACTCATTGAGCTGCTGAGGCGGTTGTCGCCGTGCGACCTGGTCTTGGTGGAAGGGTATAAGAGCGAGAAACATGCCAAGATCGAAGTGTTTCGGCAGGCCGCTGGCAAGGATCCGCTCTATCCCAGTGACCAGCGCATCGTCGCGATCGCGAGCGATCACAGCATCGCTCGCGCCGGCATCCCCGTCGTCGACCTAAATGACATTGACGCGGTGGCGAATATGGTGACTACGTGCGCCGAGCCGGTGGATTCGCTGTTGGCGAGACTTGGATAACGCCGAGAAATCATAGTTTCATTTTGCGCAGGAACGCGCTGTAGCGGGGGTCTGCTACCAGATTCTTGAACAAGGGATCGCCCTTGACCCAGTACAGCTCGACATCTTTCTGGCTGTATGCGCGATCCAACCACTGGAAGGCCTGATCGAGCTCAGCACGGTAGGCGTGTGCCTGCGCTATCTCGTATGCGGCGTCGCCCGAGTGCTGCTTGACCAGTCGCGCGAGCGCGAGATCCGACTCGGTCCTGCGACCCAGTGCGTGATAGACGATCGCCAGTCCAGTGTCGCGTCCGTTCTCCGGCGTCTCCTGTCCCATAGCGATAAGCGATGCGTCCAGTTGACGCTCGGCCAGAAGTATCTGACCGAGGTAGAAGTATCCTTCGGCGTAGGTCGGCGTGAGGTCCAGTGCCTTACGCATTTCCGCCTCTGCCTCAGTCAGCCGCCCCGCGCGGTAACGCATCTGAGCCAAGAGCTCATGCCACGTTGCATTCAGGGGATCGAGCGCTACGGCGGCGCTCATCAGGCGGGCGCTTTCCTCCGCAGGGGCGAATGCAGATCGCGCAAAGCCCACGTTGCCGACGACAAACGCATTGCGCGGATCGAGAGCGAGCGCTCGCTGGCTCTCGCGCTCGGCCGCGGGCCAATCCCAGTCGTACACGGCGCTGGTGCTTGCTAGGACTGAGTGCGCTCCGCCTGATTGCGGGTTCAGCATGAGCGCGCGTTCTGCAGACTTCCGCGCTCTCTCAAATCCCTCGCGCGGCGGAACAAAGGACCAAACCGCAAGATTGCTCTCCGCGAGCGCGAGCCACTCCGCGGCTCGCGTCGACGTCGGATCAAGTTCCACGGCCTGCCGAAGGTACCCAGCCGCGTCTTCGAACCCGATTCGGTCCCAGCGATCCAGGGCGTGCCGGCCGCGCAGGTAGAGATCGTAGGCTTGAGGGCTGTTCAGCATTGCCGGCGCGCGCAGTTCATCGCCGCCCACAGTGACCTGCAACGCGCGCGCCAGGCTCGCCGCGATCCGGTCCTGGATTTTGAGAACATCGCCGGCAGGTTCATCGTAGATCTCGGACCACAGACGTGATCCATCCCGGGAACCTACGAGCTGCGCGGTCACGCGCAATCGATCGCCGGCCCTGCGCACGCTGCCCTCGACGATGTAGTGGGCTCCAAGCGCGCCGCCGATCTTGCGCAGGTCCTCACTCCTTCCTTTGAACTGGAACGAGGATGTGCGGCCGATTACTCGGATATCAGGGACCTTGGCCAGGAGATCAATCACCTCTTCGGCCATACCGTCGGCGAAATACTCCTGGTCCTTCAGCTCGCTCATGTCGACGAAAGGCAGCACGGCGATCGATTTATCGACGATCGCCGCGGGAATGGCAGACGTTAGTGTTTGCGCGGATGCGAAATGCGCGGCGTTCCAGGTCTTGGCGGCTACGATTGCCCCGACGATGAGCGCAAGTCCGACAGCCAACGGCACTCGGTACCGACGCATGGGCTGACTGGGCGCGACCGCCGTCGCCGAAGCAAGTGGCGGCGTCGCGACCGATGTGTTCGTGGGCAGGGTGGGCGGAGGCGGCATGCTCGAAGCGCCTTCAATCTCAGTCGCAGGCTCCACAGTCGCCACCAGCCGATAGCCGCGCCGCGGTAATGTGGCGATGTATCTGGGTTCCTTACTGTCGTCGCCGAGGTTACGACGCAGGGCCGCAACCGCTTGGTACACCGAATCCGACGTTACGACGACGTCGGCCCAAACCTCGTCGAGCAATTCCTGCACGCTGATAACTCGACCGCCTCGGTCTGCCAGAGATAGCAGCAAGCGCATCGCTCGGGGCTCGAGCTTCACTACGATTCCTTCGCGCGAAATCTCGTCGATCGATGGATCGACGCGCCAATCACCGATCTTAAGCCGGATCGAATCAGCGGGTTTCAATCGAGGCCCCATCTAAGTGATTGATCGATAGAGATTTCATCAGAGCAGATTCAGGTCGCCGTTAGCTCGTTTCAGGTGGTGCACAGGACTCCCCGAGGCAGTTGCCTGCACTGTTCGCCCACGGTCAATAACGACCGGGCTTAAAACCTCCGGGAGATTTAACATGCACATTCAAACACGCTCCACCCATTACTCGCTTACCGCTCGGACGGCGCTCCGTTCACTGTACCTTTGTTCGTTGCTGGTGGCGATCGTGCCGGCGACAGGAATCGCCGGCGCCGCACCTTCGAAGGCGGCAGAGACGGCCAGCGTCAAGATTACCTTCGCCGAACTCGATCTCGCAACGCCTGCAGGCTTGCGTACAGCCAAGGAACGCGTGGCGGCCGCCGCGCTTCGGGCGTGCGAGAGGTTCTCGGACAGCCGCAAGGTCGACGATCGCGAAACCGTCAACCTTTGCTATCAAACATCGCTCGCTAACGCCATGCAGCATCTGAATGCGCTGTTAGTCACGACTGGTGCGAAACGAAGCGAAGTGGCGCAAAACATCCCCTAAGCCAGTGTCGACAGAAACCAAGGAGAAAGAGTCATGCATCCAATTCGCAATGTTGTTCTTGTGATCGTAGCGGGTTTCGTGGCCCAGATAGCGGTCGGGGCAGCGGATATGCCACTGCTTCGATCCGCAAGGGAGGTCATTTGGAGCGCACCGCCGGCGGCGCTTCCCCCCGGCGTGAAATTTGCCGTGATATCGGGTGACCCCGCGGCGAGTGGCCTCGTCACGGTGCGACTTGATATGCCGGCGGGGTACGTGATTCCGCCGCATTTCCATCCTACTGATGAGCATGTCACGGTCTTGAAGGGCAACTTCTCTCTAGGCATGGGTGATCTCGTCGACAAAGCTCATGCCGTGACGCTGTCGCCGGGCGGGTATGCCGTTGCAACCGCGAATATGCATCACTACGCCTACACCACCACTGGCGCCATCGTGCAGGTGCACTTGCAAGGGCCTTTTGCCATCACTTACGTGAACTCTGCCGATGACCCCAGGACCCGAAGGAATCAGAACGCGGTGAACTAGGCTATATCGTGCGACGGATCGACCAGCTGCACCTGGACGCTTTGGAATCAGGCGGCGGCCCTCACGCAGCTGGTTGATCCAGGTTAGACGGCGTAGTGGCGAAAGAGGGCAAACGCCAAGTGAGCGTTGCGGCTAACGCGAGCGACGTGCCCAGCCCAAGCGTCGCGATCTGATAGTTCTTGAAATGATCGAACGCCGCACCGGTCAACAAGGGTCCCAGGGAGGTGCCGACCATGAAGACGGCGTACAGCCAGCCGTAGATGCTGCCGTAAGAAGCGAGTCCGTAATAGCGCGCAACGAAGTAGCTAATTAGATCCACTTCTGCACCCATTGCAAGCCCGGTGAGCATCGTCGCGGGTATTGCCCAATCAGCACCTCCCCACGCCAGCAGCCAACATCCGCAAGCGGCCGCGGCGAAGGCAGCGAAGGCAACCCGGGGTGCGAACACCCGATCCACCAGAATTCCGGTCAACGCGCGCCCGATAATGACCCCAACGCCAAGGAGGCCCGCAATTGCACTGGCACGCATTGGGGGAAGTCCGGCATCGGAGAGTAGTGGGACGATATGCACGATGATTCCACTAACGCCTACCGCTGCGAAAGCCAGCATCGATACCAACGTGATGAATCCTGGAGTGCGGACCGCCGCTGCGAGTGGTATCCCGCGGGGCAGAACCTGTTTAGGGAGCGCAGTGACCGGCGGCGCATTGGCACGACCGATGAGCAGCAGCACCAAGGGCGCGCTTGCCAATGTGACGCACCCCATGGCTTGAAAGGCTGCGCGCCAACCGTGGCTCGCCATGAAGGGGATCAGCAGCACCGGTAGCAGTGTTGCCGCCACGCCGGTCGCTGTCTGCGAAAGACCGAGAGCTGTGCCTCGCGCTTGGTCGAACCACAAGTTTATCAAACGCGTATAAGCGACGGGCGACGCGCCCGCGCCCAGCAACACGGTCAGCACCACCAGCGATAAATAGGCCGGCAGGCTCGCCGGACTGCGACTGAGTGCAAAAAATCCGACCGCGAGCCCGATGCTGCTCGTCAGCGCGACGACTCGCGCACCGATCAGATCCACGATTCGACCAACAAAGGGCGCGGTCGCCGCGAGTGTCAAGGCGGCGACCAAGTTTACAGCGGAGGCGGCGGCCCGGCTCCAGCCAAACTCGCTCGCGACGGGTTTTAAAAAAATGCCCGTCGAATAAAAGAAAAGGCCGGTGACGCCAAAAGCGATGCCGCACAGGGATCCGAGCACAATGCGCCATCCGCGACGAAGTTCTTCTGTTGCGCTCATTTGATTATTTTCAAGCCCGGCTTGATTTTGCGAATCACGTTATTGGCCTTTGTATTTAATATAGCGCTGGTCGATGGCGCCGAATATCGAGCGCTGCGCGGCGTCGAACATCTCGATTTTGACCCGCTCACCGAACTTGAGAAAGGGCGTGGTCGACTTGCCGTGATCGAGCATCTCGATCGCGCGGCGCTCGGAGATGCATGAAGAACCTGCGCTGCGCGCCGCATTGGATACCGTGCCGGAGCCCACGATCGTGCCGGCCTGCAAGCGCCTCGAGTAGGCGGCATGTTCGATGAGATGGAAGAAGTTGAAACTCATTTCGTTACCGTTGGGATGGCCGAACCATTCGCCGCTGCGGGTCACGTTCAATGGCAGTTCGACGCGTCCATCGGACCACGCCTTGCCCAACTCGTCGGGAGTTACTGCAACGGGAGAAAACGCAGTCGAAGGTTTGGCCTGAATCCAGCCGAACCCTGTTTTCATCTCGCGGGCCGCCAAGGCGCGCAAGCTCACGTCGTTGACGAGCAGGATGAGCTTGATGTGCGGTGCGATCCGCGAACGCGGCGTACCCATGGGAACCTGATCGACGATCACTGCTATTTCGCCCTCGAAATCCATGTTGTCCGCTTCGCTCGGAAGCTCGACATCATCGCAGGGTCCGATGAAGTCATCGGAGGCGCCTTGGTAGACCAGCGGGTATTTCTCGTATTCGTTCGTGATGCCGATGTCGAAAGCGCGCTCCATGAGGGATCCGTGATTCGCGAACGTCGATCCATCCAACCACTGGTAGCAACGGGGCAAAGGCGACATGGCGTTGACGGGATCGAACGAGAATGACCCGGGTGCGGTATCCGCTTGCAACTGCTGCGCCAGCTCCGTTAGCCGAGGTTCGACGCTTTCCCAGCGCTCGATGGCGTCGAGCAAGGTAGGCGCGATGTTTGCCGCGTATGCCGCTTTAGTAAGATCGTGAGACACGACGGCCAGGCGTCCGTCGCGGGTGCCGTTCTTGAGGGTGGCGAGCTTCATGATTTAATGCTCCTTTATTATCGTTGCCAATGAGCTGGCGGCAGGCGACGACCGACGCCTGCAGGTATCTTAAAACTGATACCTTGCATTGACTCATATTATCGCTGCCATCTGCGGTATCGCGACTGAAACAAATTTCTATCATATCTGGCATCGAAATAATCGATTTCTCACCCCTAGGGGCGCTTCGTATAGTTCTCGACACTGGCAATCTGCGCGCGCGCCGCGCGTCGCGGGTGTCGACAGACATCGACCCGGGAGTGCGATGAGAATGGCGTCGGTGAAGAAAGCATTAGTGATCGGGGGCGGCATCGCGGGAATGTGCGCCGCCATTCAATTGCGAAAGCTCGGCGTCGACGTCGATCTCATCGAATTGGACAAGGATTGGCGCGTGTACGGAGCGGGCATCAGTTTGTCGGGCCCGACGCTGCGTGCATTCGCCGAAGTCGGTATTATAGACGCCATCCGCCGCCTCGGTGCGCTCACCGATAATCTCGAAATCTACACTCCCGCGGGTAAGAGAGTCGCGGTACTTCCCACCCCTCGCGTGGCGGGTGCCGACGTGCCGGGCGAAGGAGGTATCCTGCGGCCGGCCCTCGCCGGCATCCTGCGCGATGCGACATTGGCCTCCGGAGCGGCGGTGCGATGCGGAACGACCTTCAAATCCATCCAGCAAGCGCCATCCGCAGTAGAGGTTGCCACCAACGATGGCCGCACTGATGCCTATGATCTGGTCATCGGTGCTGACGGTCTGTTCTCCGCGGTCCGCAAGGCCATCTTTGCCGGCGCGCCCGAGCCCACCTACACGGGCCAAGCTTCCTGGCGAGCCCTGACGTCACGGAGTTCTGAGCGAAACTGCCCAGCCTTGATCATGGGCGGCCGAGTGAAAGTGGGCGTCAATCCCGTTTCGAGCGATAAATTATACTTGTTTCTCACGGCGCCACGCGACACGCCCGCGCTGCTGGATGAGCAGGCCTCGCTCGATACATTGCGCGAACTGCTGAAGGAGTTTGGCGGCTTCATTGGCGAGATCCGCGATCAACTGGGCGAGCAGTCCCGCGTATTATATCGGCCGTTTTATAAGATATTGGTGCCCGCGCCGTGGTACGTCGGCAGGGTGCTGCTCATCGGCGATGCCGCCCATGCGACGACGCCGCATCTCGCATCCGGGGCGGGCATTGGAGTCGAGGATGCGGTGGTGCTCGGCCAGGAAGTTGCCAAGGCCTCGACCGCGGAACAAGCCCTGGCCGCCTTCATGACCCGCCGCTTCGAGCGCTGCCGAATGGTGGTAGAAAACTCGGTGCGGCTGGGCGATTTGGAAGCAAAGGGCGGCGCGATCGATGAGCATCAGTCGTTGATGCGCGATTCCATGTCGGCGTTGCTAGCGCCCATTTAAAACCCTCGAGTAACCTTCATGAATATCATCGGATTAGATTCCCTGCACTTTGGCGTCGACGACGTGGCAAGCTGCAATCAATATTTCATCGATTACGGACTCTTGCCGGTGGGTGTGGCGAGCACGGGCGGGCGCTTCGAGGCGCTCAATGGCACGCATGTCATCGTCATGGGCAAGCACGATGCCGCTTTGCCCCCGCCCTTGGGAAGCGCGACCATGCTCCGCAAAACCACCTACGGTGTCGCGGACCGTGCGGCGTTGGATGCGATCGCTGCTGAGCTCAAGAAGGACCGTGATGTGCGGCGCTTAGCGGACGGATCGATCGAAAGTGTCGACGACATGGGCTTTGCACTGGGATTCCAAGTCACCATTCGCAGGCCATTGGCGATGGCCGCCGAGTGCATCAATGCGCCGGGTGCGACACTGCAACGACCCGTCAATCATATCGGTTCCGACGAGGGTGCCGTGATCATTCCGCGCTCGTTGTCGCATGTTGTCTATTTCGTGCCCGATGTCGCCAAGGCCGAAGCGTTCTATGTCAAGCGGCTGGGCTTCCGCTGTACCGACCGCTTCATCGAGACGGGGCCCTTTCTGCAGCCGGCCGGATCATTGGATCACCATTGCCTATTCCTGATTCAAACACCGCCGTTCATGAAGGGCTGCGAACATTTTACCTTTCACATGAGCGGACCCACCGAACTCATGCAGGCCGGAACGCGATTCATCGACAAAGGTCACCAATCCTTCTGGGGGCCCGGCCGGCATGTGCTGGGCTCCAATTGGTTCTGGTATTTCAACAGTCCGCTGGGGTGCCATGTCGAATACGACGCGGACATGGATCTGCATGATGCTTCGTGGACAGCGCGGGAGGTGGCCGCTAGCAAGGATACGTCTCAGCTGTTCCTGTTCCAACAACGCACGAAGTGGTTTCCCGGAGGCGCAACCCCTCCGGGCGCAGCGCCCCCTGCGGGCGCGCCTCCACCCGTAAATGGCGCGGATCAAGAGAGCGGCAGAGGTGTGCCCTGATGTCCGCGATTACCGCCAATCCAATTCGCCGCATCGTCACCGGACATGATGCACGCGGCAAAGCCGTGGTCTGCGAAGACGGACCTCTACGCACTGTCGTCGAACTCACCAGCGTGCCGGGCACATGGTTCCATGAGATCTGGTCCACCGAGGGAAGTCCCGCCAATATCGACAACGGACTCGATCCCACCACCAGTGCGCTGAAACTCTCGCCGCCGGCGCTTGGCACTCGCCTCAGAGTAGTCGATATCCCGCCTGAAACCAGCGCGGCGGCCGAAGCAGACAGCGAGCGCGCGCGGGGCGCTTTCGATCAAATCGGCGAATCGTCCGCAGCGACGGGTATCGTTGGCGGCCCGCATCCACTCATGCACCGCACGCAGACTGTGGATTACGGCGTGGTGCTCGAGGGCGAGATCATCTTGATCCTGGATGATTCCGAGATCGAGCTGCGGAGCGGCGACATTGTCGTTCAACGCGGCACCAATCACGCATGGGCCAATCGCTCCGGCCGCCCGTGTCGAATGCTGTTCATGCTCATCGACGGCTCGTACGGGGCGTCGCTGCGTGCGGCGCTCGACCGATGAAGTCAGCCTCGGTCGGCGGTGACTTATTTACCATGGCTGGACAGGTGGCGCTCGTCACGGGCGCCGCAGCTGGGATGGGACGGGAGATTGCTCGGACTTATGCAAACTTGGGAGCCGCGGTCATCCTCGCGGATCGCGATCGTCCTACGTGCGAGGCGCTGGCCGCTGAACTGGTCCAGCAGGGCCACGAGGCCATCGCATTGAACGCGGAGCTTGGGAATGCGGAGGCCGTCTCGCTGTTGGCCGAGGTGGCACTCGCCTGGCGCGGCCGGGTTGACACTCTGGTATGCAACGCCGGTATCGTGGGGCCGGCAGATCCGCTGTGCGAGGCAGACCATGAGAAATGGCAGACAACTTTCGACGTCAATCTGCGCAGCGCGGTGCATCTGTCGGCAGCGCTAATTCCGTCCATGGCTTCGCGTGGCACCGGCAGCGTGATTCTTATCTCCAGCATCGCAGGTCTGCGCGGCAACAAGTCGCTCGGTGCCTATGCCATGAGCAAAGCAGCGCTGGCGCAGCTCGCACGCAACCTCGCCATCCAATGGGGTCCCGCGGGTGTGCGCGCGAATGCCATATCCCCTGGATTGATTCGCACGGCGTTCTCTGCTCAGCTGATGAGCGATGCGGCCTTCCTGCAGCGGCGGCTCGAGCTGACACCGCTGCGGCGGGTTGGTGAAGCGCACGAGATTGCCGGCGTGGCCGTTCTGCTCGCGAGCCGCGCGGGCGGTTTCATCACCGGACAGAACATCGTCGTGGATGGCGGCACCCTCGTGTCGGACGGCTCCTGACCATCCACTGTCATCTGAGCGCCGCGCGGGTGCAGGGATACATTCGGTTTTGCGGATGGAGAGCGTTCCTTTAATGTGCGGTGGATCGAGGAGAAGTGTGAATGGCTAGCCGAACATCGCCGCTCAGCGGCAGGGGAGTGACGTTCGCTCTAGGGACATATTCAGCCGCCAGTGGCCGGCCGTTCGCGGGCGTCGTGCTGGACGACCAGGTCGTTGCGCTCGTTGCGCTCGTGGATGACATGGCCAAGGCCGGTTATCCGGTGCCTCCCGCGGTTGATGTGCTGGAATTGCTGGAGGACTGGTCGCAAGCCTTTCCTGCTTTGGAGGCCGCGATTTCCGCATTGCGGGACAAAGGGCTCGAGTCGGCGGGAGATGCCAGGTTTCGGATCAGCGATCTAAGACCGCTGCCGCCGGTCAATTTACCGCGTCAGGTATTCTGTGCGGGCGCAAACTATTTCAAACATGTGGTGGATCTAATCTGCGATTCGCCGCCCGAGGAAGTGCCGGGCACGGTCAAAATGGACAAGTCGCAGTTGCGGGCCTATGCGGTCGACCTCATGACCAGGCGACGTCAGCATGGCGAGCCCTATTTCTTCAACAAGCCCGTATCGACCGTGACAGGAGCGCTCGATCCCATCATTTTGCCGCCGTTGGCCAAGAAGCCGGACTGGGAGTTGGAGCTTGGTGTCGTGATCGGGAAATCCGCACGTCGCGTCAGCCGCGCCGAAGCGATGAGTCACGTCGCGGGCTACACCATCGTCAACGACATTTCGGATCGTGTGCTGTTGTGGCGCCGCGACGATGTCAAACAGATGGGCACAGACTGGGTCGCCGGCAAAAGTGCGCCGAGCTATTTGCCCACCGGTCCCTTCATGCTGCCCGCGGCATTCGTCTCCGATCCGAGCGCCCTGCAGCTGCGGCTTCGCTTGAACGGCGACATCAAACAAGACGAATCGACGGCAGACATGATTTTCGATATCCCGCGGCTGATCGAATATCTTTCCTCGATGGTGCAACTGTGGCCCGGGGACTTGATCTGTACCGGTTCGCCAGCGGGCAACGGCACTCACTTCAACCGCTTTCTGCGACCCGGCGATGTCGTCGAGTCGACCATTAGCGGTCTGGGTATGCAACGAAATCCGGTCATGGCAGAGGTTCCCATTTAGTTTCGCGGAGGCTGACTTATGAATTCTGGAAACACCTCATCCCGGCGGTTGGTGGATCTGTCGATCTATCTCGAGAACCATGTGTTATCCGATCCTCCCATGTTGGCGCCGAAGATCACCTATCAGACTCATCATGAGACCATGAGGGAGTTCAACGCCCTTCTACCGGGTACGACCCCTGAAGATTTTCCCGACGGCGAGGCGGCCGCCGCGGAGTGGGTGACGCTGACCACGCACAACGGCACGCATCTTGATGCGCCGTATCACTTTCACTCAACCATGAACAAGGGTGAGCGTTCCATCACGATCGACGAGGTGCCGCTGGATTGGTGCTTTCAACCGGGCGTCAAACTGGACTTCCGTCATTTCGCAGACGGCTATGTCGCGACCGCACACGACGTAGAAGTCGAGCTGCGGCGAATCGAACATACATTGCGCCCGCTCGAGATCGTCATCGTGAATACCCGGGCCGGCTCACGTTATGGCCAGTCGGATTTCGTGAATGCCGGCTGTGGGATGGGTTACGAGGCAACGATGTACCTGCTGGAACGTGGCGTGCGATTGACCGGAACCGATGCGTGGAGTTGGGATGCGCCATTTGTCTATACGGCAAAAAAATTCGCAGAAACGCGGGATGCCAGCCTTCTTTGGGAGGGACACAAGGCGGGTCGCGACATCGGCTATTGTCACCTCGAGAAGCTGCACAACCTCGAATCCCTGCCGGGAGACGGGTTCTATATCAGCTGTTTTCCCCACAAGATACGCGGGGCTTCGGCCGGTTGGACGCGCGCGGTGGCTATCTTCGACGAAATGCTGATGCGGCCGTCGAGCGGTTCATAATGCCGATTGGAATGCAGAAAGGGCGGTGTGGTCGGCGTAATGGCTGAGCGGCGGCATGTTGGCAGCCGCCTCGAAAACTCGTTCTCGAAGCCATAGGCTGCCGGGATCGAGATCGCGGTACTTGTGCCATTGCAGCAGCTCGACCAGACGAGGAATTTCGAATGCCGGCGTGACCAAGCGTATCGGCATCGTGCTCGCGAGCTTGTGGGCCAACCGCGTGTGCATGGTCGCCACGCGCGACGTACCCATGACGAACTGCGCCTGCAACGCGAAACTATGTGACACAATTTCGACGTTTCGCTGATCGCCATAAAGAGTGGCGAGCCAGCTCTCTAGTTGCGGTAGCCCGTACTTGCCGGAGCGGAACGCGACATGTCGCAGCGTCAGGTATTGTTCGATCGAGACGGTTTCGTCGACTTCGCTATTCCTTTGGTCGACGACGATGGTGTAGGTGTCCTCAAACAGCACACTGCCCGATTGCACGGCGGAACTCGACGTTTCGGGGCTCACGATGAAATCCACTTCGCCGCTCTCGAGTTCCGCCGCCATGGATTCGCTCGGACTGCTGAACTCCAGAGACATGCCTGGGGCCTCGCGGTGGATGCGCCGCAGAACATCGAGCAGCAGCACATTGATGACATAATCGGACGCAACGATCGAGAAGTGCCGGCGGGCCGTGAGCGGATTGAATTCCGGCCGCGTGGCGAGCGTGGCGTCGATGCGCAGAAGCACATCGTTGACCGGATCAACCAAGCTTTCCGCGAGCGCGGTCAACTCCATTTTCCGACCCACTTGGACGATTAGGGGATCTCCGAAATATTCGCGCAATCGAGCCAAGATTCCGCTCATGGCGGATTGCGAAACATGAACTGTTTCCCCGGCACGGGTCACGTTTTTCTCAGCCAGTAATGCCTTCAGCGCGGTCAACAAGTTCAGGTCAAGTTTGTGGTAGCGCATCGACCGTAAATTGTACGCTTACTAAGGCCGCGCGGCCCGAAAGAACAACCTGCGCGCCATCTTGTCTGACCCTTGCGCCTCGCAGGTCTTTGGCGTTAGCATCAAAAGACTGATACTTTAGTGTTGCTCAAAAATCTACATAGATAGTTCGGCTTTGGGGGATCAATTGAAAACGACGGCATCCAAGATGGCGGGCAGGACGTCGGTTGCGCTATGAAAGTGTTTGTTGCACGACTGATGGCAGGGTTGGCAGTCCTCGGGATACCGGCTGCGGCGGTGGCGCATCATTCCGCCGCCATGTTCGACCTGGAGAAGGACTTGACGGTGAACGGCACGGTGAAGGATTTTCAGTACACCAAGTCTGTGGTTGGTAGTGACCAAGAGCGACGGCACGATATTGCAGCCGCGCGGCGCGCCGCCGCCGGGCGCGAAGCCGCCAGCCGGCTAGTGAAGCGTGAGATGCGGCGCGAGATCGGCTTCGAAACGCGGATCTTCGTACAAGCTGTTATTAACAATATCCATGGGAGATGTTCGTGAAACGACGTGAAATGATCTTGGCATCGGTGCTACTTGCGCTCGCGCCTTTGTGGGCATCGGCAGCGGACTTGTCCGGCACATGGAAGGCGACTTTCGAGGGCCAGATGGGACCGATGGAGTACACCTACACTTTCGTGCAGAAGGGCAGCGTGCTGACCGGGGTGGCAAAAAATCCGATGGGCCAGTCCGATCTGAAAGACGGCAAGGTCGACAACGACACGGTGACATTCGTCGAACCCGTCAGCTTCGGAGGCATGGATATCAGTATCAGCTACACGGGAAAGATCGTGTCGCCTAACGAGATCCAATTCACTCGCGAAGTTGGTTCGTTTGCGACGGAAAAGGCGACGGCCAAGCGCTCTGCGGGTTGAGAGGTAGTCGAATGACGCAGGTCTTTCGTTTATTCCGAAAGACTCATTCGTCTTGCGAAGAACATGTTCGCGAGGCGACGCAACATGATCGACGCACGCTTGAGGGGCGCCTAACATTGGTTTTGCAACCCATCACTTATACGAACAAAACAACGGTAATTCCCAAGGGAGTATGGCATGTCAAATCGACGTGAATTCGTGGCTTGGGGGGCGCTCGCGATCGGCACCTTGGCGGCGGCTCGGGAATCCGCTGCTTTCGCACAGGGGACCGCGCCGCCTCGAGCGGCCGGCGCGGCAGCAGCGGATCCGCTGTATGCCTTTGTCTATGATGACCGATTTCCCGACAGTGCGGCGTTTGCGGCGCAGGCCCGTGCGCGCGGTCAACGCACGCAAAGTTTGGACCATGGCGATGTGACCCGCCTGTGGTACGACGATTTGTATCATCAATGGAAGAAAGGCCCTGTGGGCATTGCGGGGCTCACCACACCGGGTGCGTTGTTCGTTCTGGAAACCTTCGGCAACGATGCGGGACTGCGGCTGCAGTTCAAGGCCGACCACCGTAGGCGGGGCAATCAGGTGGAACACCGCTTGTTCGGTCCCGGTCCGATGTTGCGGGCGGCGTTGCCTTTGGAGACCAGCGGTAATCAGTGGAGTGCGCACATGGGACGGGTGATGTGCGCTGCGCGACGCAGGAGTTTCGAGCGCAGCGAAGTGCGCTTGACGACGCAGGTATCTGGCGGACCTCCCGGCGAGAACGATTACTTGGTGTCTTGGGTGCTCGCGCCGCGATCACGTGGCTCCATGACGACTTGGGGCTCTTGACAATGGCCGTGTTACCCGCGGGCGTAGGTGCCGGCGACTTCGCCAAAGTGCTGCAGGAGTTTGGCTCCGCTGTGGGTTCTCAATGGGTGTTTTCATCGCCGGAAGATATGGATTTATATCGCGACGCGTACTCCATTGTGTGGGGCGAGCCGCAAGAGCGGCGTGCCTCCGCTGCCGTGGCTCCGGAAAACGTGGAGCAGGTTCAGGCGGTCGTGCGCATCGCCAACAAATTCAAAGTACCGATTTATGCGATTTCAACCGGACGTAACTTGACCTATGGCGGTTCAGCGCCCAATTACACGGGTAGCGTCGTGGTCGATTTGAAGCGCATGAACAAGATCATCTCGGTGGACGACCGGCGCAACTTCGCCGTCGTCGAGCCGGGAGTGAGCTATTTCGACATGTACCGACACATCCAGGAGAAGGGTTTGAAGGTATGGATAGACTGTCCCGATCCGGGCTGGGGCAGCTTGATGGGCAACGCCCTCGATCATGGCATCGGCTACACCTACGGCGTATATCGCGATCACTTCGGTGCGCATTGCGGCATGGAGGTGGTCTTGGCCAACGGCGAGGTCATGCGCACCGGCATGGGCGCGCTCCCCAAGGCGACCAGTTGGCAGGACTACCGTTATGGATATGGCCCGTACGTCGACGGACTGTTCGCGCAAGGTAATTTCGGCATCGTCACCAAAATGGGCTTTTGGATGCTGCCGCAGCCGGAAAACTATTTGAGCGGTATGGTCATGGTGCCGCGCTATCGCGACCTGACGGCGCTGATCGATCAGGTCAATTATTTGGAGGATTCGGGATTGATCGCGCCGCCGGGCTATTTCAGCCCCGCCGGCGGCGGGTTGTTCGGACCGCCCGATCCGAAGTTGAAAGATCTCATGGCTAACGGCTGGCCGTCGGATGATGCCTTGGAGGCCTTTGCGAAGAACAAAAATGCGGCCTGTTGGGGAGCCAGCCTCGCCATGCTCGGGCCCGCCGCCACGGTCCAGGGTACGTGGGACTACATCAAGCAACGCATCGGCGGTGCGATCAGCGGCGCGACCTTCAAGGATGGCGAGACTTTGAAGTTTCCGCTGACACCTGAGCAGCAGGCGAAATTCCCGCATCGCGTGGCGGTGGGCATTCCGAACATGGAGGTCTACTCGCTGGTTACACGCAGCCCGATCAACAATCCGGCGGACCCGCCGTTTGGACACGCGGATTTCACCTGCGTCATCTCCAGAACCGGTGAGTCTGTGTTCGAGGCGCAGCGCGCCTTCTACGAGGCATTCACCGAGTTCGGCGTGCCATCGCAAATCGGACCTTTCAGCGGGCCCATCACGTGGCACCAGCGCACATTCATCATGGGTCCCATTATCTGGACTTACAGGGACGCAGAACGCAACAAAAAAGCGCGTGCGCTATTCAATCATTTGATCGACATGGCGGCCAGTCATGGCTGGGCCGAATACCGAACCGCCCCGGTATTTCAGGATCGGCTCGCCGCGCAATTCTCGTTTGCAGACCATTCGTTGTTGCGCTTCACGGAAGCGCTCAAGGATGCCGCGGACCCGAACGGTATTCTTTCCCCGGGACGCGGCGGTATCTGGCCGAAGCATTTGCGCGCGTCGCAAAAGGGCAGGCAAAACCTTTGAAAAGATCCATTAGTATAGCGGGCACGCTCGCGGTCATAACCGGTGTAGTGGGTGCGGCGACTCTGGCGGCAGCAGCAGACGAGGCGAAGCTGCAGCATGGCAAAGAGGTGTACGAATACTGGTGCACGAGCTGCCATGGCAAAGGGTTGGGTTTGTTCGGACCCGGGACGCTCCCCGGTACCATGGCGCTGGCATTGAAGTACAAAGGCGCAGAGCCGCCGGTGTTGGAGGATCGAATAGATCTCGATCCCCAATTCGTGAACACCGTGGTGCGCCATGGCATCCAGGCGATGCCTCCGTTCCGCAAAACCGAAATTACCGATGCGGAACTTGAAGACATGACGGCTTACCTGACGCGAACGGCCCGCTAGGCCCCGCGCTGCGATTGCACGCCGGCCGCGCAGTTTCAACAATATCTGCGCCATGACAACGCAACACGACAAGGCCTCGAGCGTATCGAGCTGGTATGTGGTGAGCATCCTCGCCGCGGCCTATGCCGTCAATTTCCTCGATCGTCAGGTCATCAACATCCTTGGCCAGTCGATCAAGACGGAACTCGGAATCAGCGACGCGCAACTCGGGCTGCTCACGGGAACCGCATTCGGTTTGTTCTATTCCTTCCTGGGCATACCGATTGCGCGCTTTGCCGATCGCGCGCACCGCGTCAATCTCATCACCACGGCGCTGATCGTGTGGAGTGGCCTCACCGCGTTGTGCGGTTTGACGCACACCTTCGCACAGCTGTTCCTGGTGCGGCTGGGTGTGGGCATCGGAGAAGCAGGCGGTACGCCCCCATCCCAGTCACTGGTATCCGACTACGTCGCGCCGCAACGACGCATCGCTGCCTTCTCGCTTTTCAATTTGGGATTGCCGGTCGGCAGCCTGCTGGGGTTTCTCCTCGGGGGTTACGTGAGTCAACATTTCGGCTGGCGGATCGCTTTTCTGGCGGCAGGATCGCCGGGTCTCTTGATCGCGGTGCTCTTGAAATTCACGGTGCCCGAGCCTGCACGCGGCGCCATCGAGGGCGAGGGTGCCGTGGGGCGCGACGCGGCAACTCTCTGGGTCACGCTGCAGCGTCTGATGAGCAACAAAGCGTACATGCAGGCGATATTCGGCTGCTCGTTTGCGATTTTCATCATTTACGTCACCAACGCCTGGCTGCCGGCATTGTTCATCCGGCTGCACGGCTTTTCACAGCAACGGATCGGTGCGTGGTTGGCGCTGGCGGTAGGCCTCGGGGGCGGCATCGGGATCATGGGCGGCGGCGCACTGGCGGCCTTGTTGCGCCGCAAGTGGAGCCCGTACGCGGATTTGTGGCTGGTAGCGCTGAGTGCGGTGTTGGCGTGTCCGACGCTGATCGTGGCGGTGTGGAGCGACAACCTGGTGTTCGCGTTGAGCGCGATGTTTTTTCTGTACGTGTTCAGCTACGTCTGGATGGGGCCGACCTCATCGCGTGTACAAGACATGGTACCCATCCGCAGCCGCGCGCAGGCGGTGGGTTTCATGCTGTTCCTGTCGAACATCATCGGGTTGGCTTGCGGGCCGCCGCTCGTCGGCTTGATCAGCGATCTGCTCAAGCCGTCGTACGGGCCGAGTTCATTGCGCTGGGCCTTGTCGCTGGCGTCAGTCGGCAGTTTGGTCAGTGCTGCCTGCTATGGCGCCGCCGCCCGCTCGATCCGGCGCCAGAATAGCTGTTTGGTACGGAATGATTGATCATAGTGGAAAAATCGGGGGAAAAAAATGAACGCTAGCAAGATGCGATGGGCGATGGCGGCATTGATGATCGGTGCCTCGAGCGCGGCTTCTGTTCAGGCTGAAGTGCCTGCCCAGATAGAGGCCGAACTGACGCGGATGGGAAGGATCGTCGATCCTGCCTGTACCGCGAAGCTTTATCGGCCGCTGATGCCTGCCAATGACATCAACAGCGGCGCTGAGCCTTTGTATCCGGGCGTCGCGATCGCGCGCGATGTCAGTTTCGGGCCAGATGCCAAAGATGTGGTCGATATATTTTCCGGCGGCCGAGGGGGCGATGCACGCACCGTGCTGATTTACGTTCCAGGCGGAAGCGGAGAAAAGATCGAGATCCAGGACAAGGAAGCCAACGCTTTTTACGACAACATCGGCCGTTGGGCGACAAAGAACGGCATGGTGGGCGTGATCATGCAGCGCCACTTCAGCCCAGGCTGGGAGGATGGTGCGAAGGACATCGCCCGGATGATTCAATTCGTGCAATCGAACATTGGCAAGTATCACGGCAATGCGGACCGGATCGTTATTTGGGCGCACTCGGCCGGCAACGTCCCGCTCGGTACTTACGTAGGTCGGCCGGAGTTATGGGGACCCAAGGGTGTGGGTGTAAAGGGCATCATCTTCATGTCTCCCGCGGCCTTCGATGTGGCACCCTTGAGCGTCGAGATGCCGGCGCCGCAAGAGTTCCTGAAAATGTTCATGCTCGCAGGAAAGACGTGTAGCGCCGGTGGTCCAGCAGCGACCGACGGCGCTTTGCCGGGCAAGGCTGCTGGCCAGCCGGGCGGTCCTTCCAAGGGACCCATGGGCCCTCCGCCGGCTGCGCCGCCGCAGGATGCCGCCACGCAGCTTGCGCGTTCGAGTCTGCCCGCCCTGCAGGCCTCGACCGCCAAAATCATGCTGGCAAATGGGGAACTTGACATCGGCATCGATCCCGCACACGGCGAGGTGCAGCCTTTCGTGCAAGCGCTGCATGATGAGCTGTGTAAATCCGGTTCAGCCCATTGTCCCACCCTGCTCATCGCCAAGGGCCACAGCCACATGTCCATCGTATTCTCAATCGATACGCCGGACACATCCGTGTCTGCTCCCATATTGGCGTGGATCAAGCAACTAGAATGAAAAAAAGCGGCGCCGCTGGTTATCGCATGTGGCTGCTTTCGTGGGCCGTGCTCGGCGCATCGATGCACGCACGCGCGCAAACTCCCCCCTCCTACACCGCCGCCCAAGCGCAGCAAGGACAAGAGGTGTACGCCGCCAGCTGTGCGCGCTGCCACGGCGCGCACCTCGACGATGGCGAATTCGGGCCGCCGCTGACAGGGCGTGCCTTCACGAATCGTTGGGCCTCCCGGCCGGTCGGCGAGTTGTATGACTTGACAAAGCAACAGATGCCGCCGGGCGCGGCGGGTTCGCTCAGCGATCGGACGTATGCCCAGCTGATCGCATACCTGCTTTTCAAGAACGGTGTGGCCGCCGGCGCGGGCGAGCTGCTGCCGGATACCAATCTTTTGGCACACATGATGATTCCAGGCAGCTCGGTGGATTTCGAGCGCCGGGCGGCGGGCCCGAGCGGCGGCTTGTCTCCCGGGGTCATCCTGCCGGCGTGGCCGGCCGCCGCAAATCCGCTGACGTCGATGCGGCCGGTGACCGACGATATGCTGCAGGATCCGCCCCAGCAGGATTGGCTCACGTGGCGGCGCGGATTCGATGACTCGGGATTCAGCCCCCTTGCGCAGGTTACGAAACTGAACGTGCGCGGATTGCGGCTGGCTTGGTCTTTGGCGCTGCCGGCAGGTCCGAACGAAGCCACCCCCTTGGTGCACGACGGAGTGATATTCATTCATAGTTATGGCGACAACGTGGCGGCAGTGGACGCCGCCTCCGGCCTGGAGTTGTGGCGCTACGCGCGGCCAACGATCGAAGGGGTGACACCGGTCGTACAGCGCAACATGGCCCTTTACGACGGCAAGCTATATTTCGGCAGTTCCGATTGCCACATCGTTGCGCTGGACGCGGCAACCGGCAAACTTGTGTGGGAGACGTTGATTGCTGACCGAAAACTGTGGCGCATCAGCGGCGGTCCGCTGGTTGCGAAAGGCAGAGTCATGCAGGGGGTGGTTGGGCGCGCGGCCGGCGGCGCTTTCATCGTCGGCGTGGATGCGCAGACCGGCGCAGAGAACTGGCGCTTCTATAGCATTGCGCAGACCGGCGCGCCTGGAGACAAGACGTGGAACGACGCTCCGCTGGAGCAGCGCAATGGCGGCTCGGTATGGACAGCCGGCAGCTATGACGCGCACCTGAAGCTTGCGTACTTTGGGCCGGCACAAACCTATGACACCGCACCTCTGGTGCATCCGGTCAAGAAACGCGGAATCAGCAATGCGGGTTTATACCTGGACTCGACCGTGGCGCTCGATCCGGACACGGGACGACTGGTTTGGTATTTCCAGCATCTACCGAACGATCAGTGGGATTACGATTGGGCTTTCGAACGTCAATTCATGGAGCTGAACGTCGACGGTAGACCGCGAAGGCTCATTGTGACCGGCGGAAAGCTCGGCATCTATGACGCGGTCGATGCCGCGAGCGGCAAATATGCGTTCTCCGTCGATTTGGGCATTCAGAATCTCATCACATCGATTGATGCGAAAACCGGCGCGAAGTCCATCGACGCAACCCGATATCCCGATACCCCGCGCAAAATCACCGTCTGTCCGCACTCGGGCGGCGGCCGCAGTTGGCTGCCGGGGTCGTACAACCCGGCGACGCATGTGGTGGTCGCAGCGTTGGTGGAAACCTGCATGGACTTGATTCCAACAGAGAAAGGCGAGCGCGGCCCGTTGAGCACGGGTTTTCGCTGGGCGGTTCGCCCCCCACCCGGCAGCGACGGCAAGTTCGGCCGCATACAGGCCGTCGACCTGCAGACGCGTCGCACGTTATGGACCGCACGACAGCGGGCACCGCAGACCTCGGGCGTGTTGGCGACTTCGGGAGGCCTGGTGTTCGCGGGGGCCTTGGACCGCGGCTTCACTGCTTATGACGATGCGACCGGCGAGGTGCTTTGGAGCACCCGCTTGGGAGATGTACCAAGCTCGGCGCCCATCAGCTACATGGTGAATGGCAAACAGTATATTGCCGTGGTGGTCGGGTACGGTGGCGCTCAATCCATTAGCTTTACTTCCTTGGTGCCGGAGATCAAGGTGCCGGCGGCGCGCAGTTCTGCGATTTATGTGTTCGAGCTTCCTCAGATCTGACCATACCTACAGCTCCCAATGGCCACAAGACAGATTCGTCACAGCCAGCGCATAGGGGTAGCATTGGCGCCGACTGTCTGTTCGAACGAGTGAGAAGTCAGCAAAAACTGGTAGAAGCCTTGAGCGACGTCAACCTCGAGAAAATCAATCTCAACCTGGTGCCCGTGCTGCGAGCACTGTTACGAGAGAGTTCAGTCTCAGGAGCTGCAGCCGTGCTCGCGCGCTCCCCCTCAGCGGTCAGCGAGACATTATCGCAACTCCGGGTGGTGCTGGAGGACCCGTTGCTGATCCGCGTGGGAGGGCGGTTGCAGTTGACGCCAAAAGCAGCGAGCTTGGTCGGCCCGTTGGAGGAACTGCATAAGGGCCTGCAGGCGTTCTTTCGCAACGGCAACTTCGATCCCGGCACATCCACCCGCACGTTCACCATCGCCAGCTCTGACCTGCTGATCTATGAATTCGGCGGAGCTATGGTTCAAACAATTAGGCGAAGTGCCCCGAATATGACAATCCATTTTGTCGACGTGGCGCGCGGATTGACCGAAAAGATGTCCGCAAGGGAGATCGATTTTGCGCTGCTGCCTGATTTTGCCGTGGATGACCTCGCGCCGGCGCCGATCAGATTCAGAGGGTTGACAGAGGGTAGCTTAAAGTTGCTGGTGGCACGCGGACACCCCCTAGCCGGCCACGGCTCGGTTAGCGACGAGGAATTGACGCCGTTCCGGCGTATCGGTTTCATGCCCGACGCTGTGCTATTGGAAGGCCGAAAAACACTGCCACACGGTCAGCTCTACGGTGAGGGCAGCGGCGGCGAGCACGCTGCCGTAACGGTCAGTCAATTTCTCACCATCCCGCATCTTTTGGAAGGCACCGATCTGATCGCCGTGGTACCAACGAGCATCGCCGATGCCGCAGTTCGCTACTGTCCAGTGGTAGCGATCGATTTAATGCACAAATTCCAGGTGCATCGCTTTGGACTTGCCTGGAGCCCAGTATTCGACATCGATGACGCGCATCGTTGGTTTCGAAGACTGGTTACCGAAAGAACGGCGCAGGCACCCCACCAAACAGCTGGCAACGAGCTGGAAGGAGTCACTGCCCAAGGCGCGGCCGGCAGTTCAGATCTTCAGACCCGACTCGCTTAACGGGAGCTTACGCACGCGCCTACCACTGGCGGCGAAAATCGCGTTACAAAGCGCCGGCAGCGCTGAAGGATAGGCTGGTTCGCCGAGCCCGGTAGGGGAATTTTCGGTCTTGACGAACTCAATATGAATGGGCGGAATTTTTCGGTTTCGCAGCAAACTGTAGTCGTGATAATTGCTTTGTACCGCCCGGCCTTTGGCGAACGTGATTTGTTGACCAAAGGCGGCCGACATGCCGTCGACAATCGATCCGATGACCTGGTGCTGCGCGTTAGTGGGGTTGATGATGTGCTTGCCGACATCGACGGCTACCCAAATCGCCTGCGGCGTGACCGTTCCATCCGTATGTACGTTGACTTGGTGCACCTGGGCGACGTAGCCGACATGGCTCCAGTAGCTTGCGAACCCCATGCCCGTGCGTGACGGCAATTGATGACGGGTATTCCAGCCCGCGCTGTCCCTAACGCGCTCGATGACGGTGATCATGCGAGCCGCCGTGAAGCCTGGACCAAACGGACTCTGCGGTTTTCCCTCGCCCGCTCCAGGATTGGGGTTGCGCAGCAGCTCGAGTTGAAAGTCGATGGGGTCACGTCCGGCGGCGTGCGCAACTTCGTCCATGAAGGATTGGAAAACCCAAGCGTGCGCGTTATCACCGGGCGCCCTGAGCGGTCCTACTGGGACGTTGAAGGGGATGCGCGAAGTAACCAGCGAATAATTTTTCACGAATCCGCCAGGGAACGAATCCGCCGCGGGTACCGACACGGGGGCAAAGTATTCGTTGCGCGCGAAGCCGGCAAAATGGTTGTGCCAGGCTTGGAGCTTACCGGCCTTATCTAAGCCCGCAGTCAGATTGTGGTAGCCGCCGGGGCGGTAGAAGTCATGCTGAATTTCATCCTCGCGCGCCCACAACACTTTCACCGGCGCCCCGATCTCTTTGGAGATGAGGGCCGCTTCGATCATGTAGTCGTTGGCCAGGCGCCGTCCGAATCCTCCGCCGCAACGGATCATATGGACGGTGATGCTGTTCGGTTCCACGCCAAGCGCCTTTGCGACGCCGGCGCGGCCGGCTCCGGGATTTTGCGTGGGAGCCCAAATTTCTACCGCACCGTTTGCAACCGAGGCCACGCAGTTCTGCGGTTCCATGGGCACATGTGAAATGAAGGGGTACGAGTACGATGCGTGTACGACTTTCGCGGCATCCTGCAGCGCCGCTTCCGCATCGCCATCGACACGAACCTGGCCCTGCGGCGGTTGAGTCATCAAGGTTTTTGCCTGCGCATCGAAACCGGTCGTCGAGTCGTTCGAGTGCGGGCCTTCATCCCACTGCACCTGCAACTTCTTGCGCGCTTTTTGCGCATGCCACCAAGTGTCGGCGACGATGGCGACACCACCGCGCAAACCATCGTCGAACCCGCCGCCCCCTGGCGGCCCCGGCGGCCTTTCCAGAACTCTTGCCGCTCCCTTGAGTGCGAATACATGGCTGACGCCCGGCATGGCGCGAACCTCGTCTAGATTTGCGCTGATGACTTCAGCGTCAAACACCGGACCCTTTTGGTATACGGCATATTTCATGCCCGGCACTTTGACGTCGATGCCAAATTGTTGCGTTCCCTTCACGATACGGGCTTTATCCGGATCGATCACGGATTTGCCGATGATGCGGAAAGTCGCTTCGTCTTTGAGCACCACGCTCTTCAAATCCGGAAGCGGCAGCTTGGAGGCGTCTTCCGCGAGCAATCCATACGTTAGAAAGCGTCCGCTCGCCGCATGACTCACGACACCCTCGGAAGTCGAACACTCAGACGGGGCAACTCCCCATCGGCTCGCGGCTGCCGAAATCAACATCTGACGTCCAGCCGCCCCGGCCCGCCGCAGGGGCATCCAATTCATGGGAGTCGAAAAGCTCCCGCCCGAGAACTGTGCGCCCATTTTGCCGCCCTGGTAATCGGCCATTTCGATGACCACATCCCTCCAGGCGACGTCCAGTTCCTCCGCGAAGATCATCGGCAAGCTGGTCTTGATCCCCTGTCCCACTTCCGGATTCGGCGCGAATATGGTGGTGGTCCCCGAGACGCCTATGCGCGCATAAACCGTCACCATGCTCGCCTCGCTGCCCGCGGCTCGAGCTGCGCCCCTGAAGCACGGAAAGGTCGTGGACAGCAGCAAACCGCCGCCGGCAGCCGCGCCGGCCACCAGGAAGCTGCGGCGTGAGATCGGGGTCTCTACACGGGAAGGGCCGGGCTTGGATGATCTAGACAGCATGCTCTACCCCCGAGGATTCACCGAGCTGCTTGATGGCGGCTCGGATGCGACCATAGCAACCGCAGCGACATATATTGCCCGCCATGGCCGCGTCGATGTCTGCATCGGTGGGGCGCGGAGTCTGTTCCAGCAGCGCACAGGCGGACATGATTTGTCCCCCTTGACAATAACCGCATTGCGGCACATCCAACGTCAGCCAGCGGTCCTGAACCTTCTTGCCGATGGCGGTTTCGCCGACGCCTTCAATGGTCGTTATCTTCAGCGCAACGGCCGCCTCGAGGGGGAGTTGGCAGGAGCGGACCGCAGAGCCGCTCGCATGCACGGTGCAGGCCCCGCATTGACCGATTCCGCAACCGAACTTCGTCCCCGTCAAGTCGAGCAGGTCGCGTAAGACCCACAGCAGAGGCGTGTCACCTTCGGCATCCACGGTGTGACTGATGCCATTGACCTCGATGGTGAAACTCATACTCGGAAGTCTCCGTTTTAGGCGATCGGACATGGCACGTTACCCTAAGGACGCCCCATAAATAAAGAAGTTCACGCGCTTCCATGGCACATGCCTGTTCGGAGGATTGGACTCAGCCCGCGGCACCGCCGCCGACGGGTTTGCCGTTGACGGTCACTTTCACCAGGCCGCCGCCGGGGGCTCCCGATCGCAGTTGATAAAACGTCACCACGGCCTTATCGCCCGGCTTCAAGGAGTCTTTACTCCAACCGCGGCGCTTGAGACTGGTGGTCGGCGAACCTTCGATTCCCCATTCGACTGATTGCCCGGTCGCCGGATCTTTGACCACCAACTGTATCCAGGTGTGCGGATTGGTCCATTGGAATTCCTTGACGGTTCCCTCCAAGGTCACTTCCTTGGTGTTGTAAACGCGCCCGCCACGCCAGCGAGACCGCAAACGATACCGCGTATCATCCTCTGTGCCACATCGTGATTCACAAGCTAAAGATTACCGTCAGCATGGGTGGTGCGGCGCGCGCTACGCAGCGGCGTCCCGTGCTCAATGGACCAATCGTGGGAATAGTCGCGACGCATTGCCGCGCTCAATGGCGTGGCGCTCGCCGGATGTCAATTGCAGCGCCTCGAAACCCTTTACGTTCATTTCGACCGCGCGATCGGGAGCAAAGGGCCAGTCGCAGGCAAACAACACGTTGTTCAGTGTCGACACTGCGCGCAGCGCGCCAATGGCGTTTTCGTGCGCCGAAATGGCCAGATCGTAATAAAAGGCTGCGACCGTCTGGATGGTTTCCTGCATCGTGAGCGGCGGCTTGGCAGCTGAAAAAATCGTCGACATTTCCTCGACGCGGCGGGCCACGATGGGCAATGCGCCGCCCGCATGGGCGAGAATGATGCGCACGTTGGGGCAACGACGGATCGTGCCTGAATACATGAGATCGATCGCGGCCCGGCAAGTATCGAAGGGCCACTCCGCGACGGTGGCGACGTTCAATTGCCCCATGTCGGCAGGATCTGTGGGATGGACGAAAATGACGCTCTTGCGCCGATTCAGCTCATCGAATATCGGCGCAAAACTTTCGTGCCCGAGATAGCGGCCGCGAACATTGGACATCATGCAGACACCATCCATGTTCAGCGTGTCCAAGCAATAGGCGATCTCCGCCAGGGTGGCTGTCACGTCCTGCATCGGCAGCGCGGCAAAACTGCCGAAGCGAGTCGGATGATCACGCACCACTTGCGCCGCGGCCTCGTTGAGGCGCCGCGCCAAAGCTACACTCTCAGCAGCCTCGACGAAGTCCACGCTCGGGGTCGAAACCGACATAATCCCGGCGGCCACGTGATTCTTATCCATGTAGGCAAGAGCCGCCTCCACGCTCCATCGATCAGTCGTGATGTGCTTGGTCTGTTTCACCATGTCTGTGTAGAACGCCGGAGAGAAATGAAATTGCACATCGATACGACCGGCGCTCTGGGACGAAACCCCCGCGCTGGCGGTTGCCGATGCGCCCAAGGGCGCCGCTGTGGCCGAAGCCAGCGCGGCGCCTGATAACAACAGCGACCTTCGGCTCAGCATCTATTCCAAGCCGCTATCATCTCAGTGAACAAGCTGCAGAAAACACACGTTAAAAATCCATGCGCTTTGTCAAATCTCATTTAAACTCCCCCTGCAAACCAAACTCTTGTGGCTTTTTTGCGATCGCTCGCCAAGGTCCCATGCAAGGCTACCGCCGAACGCGTTCGGTTTGTCCGATTTAGTCATTCAACAACTCTGATCTTCAGCCAGCTCGCGGCACGGCCGCCACATCACCCACATCAAATTACTAAATCGGAACAACCGAATCGTCCCCGGGTTAGGCTTGCTTAAAACACGCTAGATAAATGACTTCGCAGCTTCAACAGCAACATGCGCGAGTAAACACCATTGTGAAAAATGCATTGCCAATCCTCGGTCTGATCATTTCGCTGGCAGCCGCACCGGCATACCCGCATCACTCATTTGCGATGTTCGATCGCGAGAAGGTCGTGAGCATGAAAGGTGTCGTGCGCGAATTTCAATGGACCAACCCGCATTGCTGGGTGCAATTGGTCGCCAAGGACGATCATGGCGCTAGCCAGGACTGGGCTCTCGAAGCGCTCAGCCCCAACGTCATCGGACGCATGGGATGGAAGCGAAATTCGCTCAAGCCCGGCGATGAAATCACTGCCTTCTTCAATCCCACACGCGATGGGTCTCACGGCGGCAATCTGGTCAAAGTCACGCGTGCAGATGGCACCGTTGTAGGAGACTCGCCATGATTTCGCGAGCATGCAATGCGCGGATCGCGCTGCGCGCTGCCGTTACCAGCTTGCTGTTGCTGAGCGGCGCCAGCCTGACCTTTGTGCCGGAGCCCGTCCGCGGTGAAACGGCGGCGCAGGCGGCCAGAAAGCCAGTGCAGCCGCCGATGCCGTATCGACTGGCGGACGGTCATCCGAACTGGACGGGTTTCTGGGCGCCTTCTCCGGGAATGCTCGAGTTCAACATCGGACTTGGCGGTGTGCCGGCGGGCGCGCCCCTGGCAGCCATGGTTCGTCCCTTCAGCCACTTTTCTGCCTTGAAGTCACCTTACAAAGAGCAACTCGCGACTGCGATGCGGGAGGCGGATGCGGGCAAGGTCATGGATCCGGTTGCGCAGTGTTTCCCGCCCGGCATGCCGCGCATGATGGGCATGGTGTACGGCATGGAGCTGCTTCAGACCCCCGGGCAGATCGCCGTAACCAGCGAGTGGCAAGCCTCTTCGCGGCGAATATGGCTGAATCAAAGCTCGCACACCCCTGCGGAGGAGCTTGATCCCACTTATGCGGGAGAATCCATCGGTCATTGGGAAGGCGACACGTTGGTGGTCGATACGATTGGCATCCGTGGCGACGTTCCCCTTAACTACGACAGTTTGCCGCATAGCGACAAGCTGCACGTGGTGGAGCGATTCACGGAAACGACACCGGGCAAACTGACGGACGAAATAACCATCGAAGATCCGGATGCGTTCGTAGCTCCGTGGAAAGAAATTGAAACTTACCGCTACCGGCCTGACCTGAGGATCAGGGAGTTTGTCTGCCTCGAAAATAATCGCAACGTGGGTGAGCATGGCGAGGCGGTATTCGACAAGAAGTAAGGTCCGTCTAGAGCACATGGATCACGTCGCCGTGCAGTGGGCCGAGCTGTGCGATCAATCATGGACAACGAATGCAACATCTAATCAAATATTGGATTTTCGCTTTGGCTTGCGCCTGCGTGCAGCCGACGTTCGCGCAGTCCTCAACGGCTACGGCCACTGCCACAACTCCACCAGCCGGTGCCGGGCCGGTGCCTGGCGGTATGAAGGGAACAGAATTCGGCTTCGGCATCTATGAGGCCAATTGCACCAGTTGTCATGGAAATCCGGCGGTGGAGCGGGCTCCAACGCCTGCGCAGCTGCGGCAGCTCACGCCCGAGCGTATCTATGCAGCGCTTACGAGCGGCCCGATGAAGGCGGTGGGCGATACGCTGACTGATGAACAGCGTCGGCAGGTGGCCGTATCCTTGGCTGGCAAGCCGTTGGGCGCGGCGACAGCATCGGCGGCGAGCGATATGCCGAATCAATGTTCCGGCAACGCCGCGGTGCTCGAGGTGAAGCAGGCAGGATGGAATGGGTGGGGCGCGGATCTCGGAAATACGCGCTATCAGCCTGCGGACGCGGCGCAATTGCCACGCGACGCCGTTGCAAAGCTGAAACTGAAGTGGGCCTTCGGTTTACCGAACGCAAGTTCAGCCTACAGTCAACCCACCGTTTTCGCTGGTCGGCTGTTTGTCGGCAGCGATACGGGGTACGTGTACGGTCTCGATGCGCACACCGGCTGCGTGTACTGGTCGTTCCTGGCGCAAGCCGGCGTGCGAAATGCGATGACCGTGGGCGCAGTCAGCGGTCGCGGCCACACTCTCTATGCAGTGTTCTTCGGCGACCTCAAGGCTAATGCCTATGCGCTCGATGCGAGAACCGGTGAAATGCTCTGGAGCCGAAAGATAGAGGAAAATTACACGGACCGTGTCACGGCTTCGCCCGCCTACTACCGGGGTACGCTTTATGTGCCGGTTTCTTCTTGGGAGGAGTTTGCCGCGTCCTCGCCTTCGTACCAATGTTGCACATCTGTCGGCAGCGTCGTTGCCCTGGATGCAAGCAGCGGTGCGCCGAAATGGAAGACTTATGTCATCCCGCAACGTCCTCATCCCGTGCGCAAGAATTCGAGCGGCGTGCAGCAATGGGCGCCGGCTGGGGGTTCGGTCTGGAATACGCCGACGATCGACGCTAAGCGCGGAGCGCTTTATGTCGGCACCGGCGATGCGACCACATATCCGGCGGCCGACACGTCGGATTCGGTCGTGGCAATGAGCCTTGATAGCGGGCGAGTGCTATGGAGCTATCAGGTGCACAAGCACGATTCCTTCGTTGGCGGTTGTTGGGGGCAGGCGATATCGGACAACTGTCCCAAGCAGCAGGGGCCCGACTGGGATATTCCCGCATCCATCATCATGCGGACGGTGGCGGACAAGGACTATTTGATCGTCGGTACGAAGCCTGGCGATGTACTGGCGCTGGATCCTGCTCATGGGGGCAAACTGATTTGGCGCAAGAACGTCAACGGCGGCGAGATTGCCGGTGATGCGCCCAAAGATTACAAACCCGGCAGCCCTCCTCCGAGAGTAACGGGCGTACTCTGGGGGGGCACAGCGGATTTCAGTAAAGCCTATTTCGGGTTGTCGGGCCGTGGCGGCTTGGCTGCCATGCGGATTACGGACGGCGAACGGGAATGGTTCAGCTCGCTCGCGCAGGATACGGGCGTTTCGAACGCTGCCGCGACTACTGCGATCCCGGATGTGGTGATCGTCGGCAGTTCAAGCGGCGCGCTGAAAGCGGTATCGGCCGCCGACGGCAGCACTCTCTGGGATTTCGAAACCAACCGCGAGTTTTCTGCTGTCAACAAAGTCCCGACACATGGGGGATCCATTTCGTCGGCGGGTGCCATCGTGGCGGGAGGCATGCTGTACGTCGGAAGCGGCTATGCTGTGCTCGGCGGTATTCCGGGCAACGCGATACTGGCATTCGCGCCAGACTGAAGGGGGCCTCCATGCGCTACACGCTGGTTTACGCTGGTGGGGGCTGTCAAACGTATTCGCGCTTTCTTTGGGTCCCCTCTGGTAGAATTTTTTGAGTAACTGAATGCACCCTTGATCCGACTACGAACACAAGATGACCAAACCTAAAAGAGGACGTCCATTCGAAGAACCTGCAAAATTCGCCATGCCGACCGACCTCTTGGGCTACAACATAGTCAGGCTTGCGCACCTGAAGAGGACGAGAGATGACGCCCTTTTCAAATCTCATCTTGGTATCGGTCTCATTCAATTCGGCTCACTGATGATGCTGCGGGATTCGCCGGGCTTGGGTGGTGGTCAGCTTGCGCGCTGGTTGTGGATCACTCCGCAAAGCACTGCCGTGCTGCTTGCGGAGCTTGAACGCCTGCAGTTGGTCAAGCGCGAAACGGGGCGACGGCGCCGAGGTGCTCGCATAAAACTGCACATCACGCAGCGAGGCATGGCGATCATAGAGCGAGGTCAGACGGCGCTGGCTCAGGCCGAAGCCGAGGTTCGTATCGGATTGTCCGCTATGGAAGCGCAGACGCTCAATCGGCTTTTGCTTCGAGTCGCGGAAGGGTATACCGATCTGCACCGCGCCTCGAAACGCCTTGAGAGTTCGCAGGGTATGTTGGACCCGCCTTGCCACAAAACTTGCCAACCTGCCGCGGCGGTCCGAAAGCTTCCAAAACGCCGCAAGCGCAAACCCTCAATCTCGAGCGCCTCAGGGCGCGGCAGCGCTGGAGTCCGTTGACCCCTGGTTTGTGGGTATCGATATCCGGCGCGTTCTTACTTCGCTTGACGTCGGTACGTCACCGTACAGCGACGCCGGGTCCCTATGTGCGCTAGCGAACCGACAGTGGGACGTCAAGAAGTTAAGATCATTGCCGCGGCGCCATGATTGCGGGCGCGTTTGTGGTCTTTCACCCTCATCAAACAGCCAAATGCCAAGATCTAGGGAATTCAAAAAGAATCAGCTATTAGCTTCCCTTCCAGAGGCCGAGTGGAAGCGATGGTCCCCCTCGCTGGAGCGCGTGACGATGCCGCTGGGCGAGGTTTTGTACGAACCGGGGATCGCGCTTCACCATGTGTATTTCCCCCTCACTTCGATCGTCTCCCTGTTATACGTGATGCAGAACGGTGCATCAGCAGAAATCGCGGTGGTCGGGAACGAGGGGATCGTCGGTGTTTCGCTCTTCATGGGGGGCGAGTCGACTCCCAGCCGCGCTGTCGTGCAAAGCGCAGGTATCGGCTGTCGACTCAAGTCGGAGCTGATGAAGGACGAATTCAACAGGGCGGGTCCGGTGCTGCATCTGTTGTTGCGTTATACGCAGGCCTTGATCACACAGATGGCTCAAACGGCTGTATGCAATCGCCATCACTCGCTCGATCAACAATTGTGCCGCTGGCTTCTGTTGAGTCTTGACCGTCTGCAGGGAGACGAACTTGTCATGACCCAAGAATTGATTGCAAACATGTTGGGTGTTCGTCGCGAGGGCGTCACTGAAGGTGCCCTCAAATTACAAAAGGCCGGACTCATTCAGTATGCGCGCGGACATATTACGGTGCTCGATCGCCCCGGTCTCGAGGCGCGGACGTGTGAATGCTACGCCGTTGTGAAACGCGAGTATGACCGGTTGCTACCCGCGGATACCGCTACCTAAAAAAGCCGTGATCTATGTACGCTGACAGACAGTGGAAGATGCCTTCGCTGCTTTAGGCTGTCCTTGAAATCGAGACAAGGGGGGAGCATATATGGCGGCGATCACCAATCACCTGATCGATATCATCCCGCAGCACGAAAGACAGCGCTTATTGAGCATATGTGAACCGGTGCAGCTGCGCCTGTCGGAGGTGCTGGCGGACAGCGCCACGATCACGCGCCACGTGTATTTTCCCACCGGCAGCTTCATGTCTTTATTCACGTCCATCGACGATTCCCCCGTGCTTGAAGTCGGGATGGTGGGCAGTGAAGGCATGCTCGGAATGCAAGTTGCGCTGGGTTTGCCGCAGAGCGGCCTGCACGCGCGAGTTCAAGGGACGGGTACCGCATGGCGCCTGACCACCGCGCAATTCAGAGAGGAACTCCGCCGCAGCCACGGGCTGCAGCATAGCCTTAACCGCTATCTTCAAGTAACGATGCTGCAGCTGACTTCGGTCGCACGGTGCCTTCGATTTCATGACATTGACCACCGGTTGGCGCGCTGGCTATTGATGACTCACGACCGGGCACACCAAGACACGTTCGACGTCACGCAGGAGTCCATAGCGTTCATGTTAGGTGTCCGGCGTGTCAGCATCACCAAGGCCGCCGCCGACCTGCAACGTCGTGGTGTCATTGCCTATTCCCGAGGAGTGGTGACGGTCATCGACCGAAAGGTCCTCGAGGAAGCGGCCTGCAGTTGTTACGCAGCCGACCGGCTGTGCTACTCGAAGTATCTATGACGCTATCAGTTTCCGATCACCTTGCGTCTGAGCCCATCCATCAACAAATCGATGACGCGCCGGGCGCTCGCCTCCCAAGCGGTGTCCGGATTCTGATAGCTGACGCCGATCATGGCGCGTAGCAAATCGGACGGTTCGATGTCTTTGCGCAAATCGCCGCTCGCGACCGCGCGCCTTACCAGTGTGGAAATGGCGCCGGTGATGAGTTCGGCGGAGGTTGCATAAAGGGTAGGGGAACGGCCGGCGAGGCTTGCTAACGACTGTGCGATCAGGCGTTTGGTAGCGATGTAGTCGATGAACAGGTGCATCCACTTGTGCAAAGCGTCTCCTGGCGGCCAGTTCTCCAAGAGTTGCGGTACGGCTTCGGCAAGTTGTTCGACTTCGCGGCGGTATACCGCTTCTACCACTGCGTCTCGGGTCGGGAAGTGCCGATATAACGTGCCGATGCCCACGCCGGCGCGGCGCGCGATTTCCTCCAAGCTCACGTTCATTCCGACCTCGGCGAAGCCCGACTTGGCGGCATCGATCAGCAGTTGCCGGTTGCGCGCGCCGTCGGCGCGGGGTTTGCGGACTGCGGCCGCGGCCTTACGTTTCGGGTTGATCGAACTGCTCCTGAAATGACCTGAGATAGCTCTTGCAAAACGGAGGGTGCCTCCGTATATTAAACGGAGGTTCCCTCCACTTTCAATTAGACCACTTTTCCAGGGTGCCGCGATAGAGCGAGCGCCGATAACGAGGTTTTCAGCATGAACAATGTATTCGGAGCCACATCCACCACCGACCAGGTGTTAAAAGGCGTCAATTTGAGCGGCATGCGAGTGCTGGTGACCGGTGTGTCCGCGGGCCTCGGCGTCGAGACGGCGCGCGCACTGGCTGCGCACGGCGCCGAAGTTGTCGGTGCGGCACGCAATTTGTCCAAGGCGCAAAACGCCACCGAGCAGGTGAGGGCGCAGGCCGCGGCCGGCGGCTCCTTGCAGCTGATCCAACTTGATCTGGCGTCGCTCGCGAGCGTGCGCGGTTGCGCGGATGGCTTACTGACGGCGGGCAGGCCGTTCGATCTCATCATTGCCAACGCGGGCGTCATGGCCTGCCCCAAGGGCACCACGGCCGATGGCTTCGAGACGCAATTCGGCACCAATCACTTAGGTCATTTCGTGCTCGTGAATCGCATCGCGTCGTTGCTCAAGTCGAACGGGCGCTTGGTGAATTTGTCCTCGGCCGGCCATCGATACTCCGATGTCGATCTCGACGATCCGAACTTCGAGCACACGCGCTACGAGGAGTGGATCGCCTACGGCCGCTCCAAGACCGCCAACGTGTTGTTCGCGGTCGAATTCGATCGCCGCCACAAAGCGCGCGGGGTGCGCGCCACCGCATTACACCCCGGCGCGATTGAAACCGAGTTGGGCCGCTACATCACAACCGAGATGCGCGACACGTTGATCGCCAACATCAATGCCAGCCAGCCCAAAGGTGCGCCGCCCTTTACCTGGAAGAGCATTCCCCAAGGTGCGGCGACTTCGGTGTGGGCAGGCTGCGTGGCCGATGCCGAGGCGGTTGGCGGCCGCTATTGTGAGGACTGCCATGTCGCCGAAATCAACTCGACACCTGGCATACGTGGCGGCGTGCAGCCCTACGCCCTCGATCCGCAGCGCGCGCAGGCGCTGTGGGAGAAAAGCGAAGAGATGGCTGGAGAGCGGTTCAGCGCGAACTGAAAGCTGTCAGAACGTCATCCATTCATTCAAGGAATCAACATGCTTTCCAAACCAGATCACACAGATTCTCAATCTCGCGACGTGCTCATTCCGCTCATCCGCGCGGCGGCGACCATCGGCTTTGCCATTGCACCCTGCTCGTTGGGTTTCGTCATCATCGCCGTGTCCGAGCAGCTGATCCGCTCGATCATGGTGGGCGACGATCCAGAAATGCTGGTGAGCGATCTGCAGAATCAATACCCGAACGACGCCATCGAAGTCGCGGATGAGGACCCGGAACTCGTGGCGCGAGTCGTGGCCCTCATCGACCGTGCCGAGCAGGCGGTGGAACTGCCCCTCGATATTCGCGGCACCGAGTTCCAGATGCGGGCCGTAACGTTCGCAGACTGTGCGGTGTGTTGACACTTTGATGGCGATCCGCCAACGTCGAGTTCGATGCACTACCAAGCCCCACTGGCTGAACAAGCCTTCGTCCTCGATGTCATAGCGGATCTTCCCGGTCTGGCGAAATTCGAGCAATTCGCCGGCGTTGATGAGGACATCATCGCGAATGTCTTGCAGGAAGGCGGCCGGCTTGCCGAGAGTGTGTTTGCTCCTCTGAATCGACTCGGTGACAAGGAGGGCGTGCAACTATCTCTCGGAACCGTCACGCACCCGCCTGGATTCGCGGAGGCCTATCGAACTTATGTTGAGGGCGGTTGGGGCGGTTTGTCGGCGGCCCCGCAATACGGCGGTCAGGGATTGCCCTTCACCGTTGCGATCGCGTTCAGCGAACAGCTCGCCGCGTCCAACATGGCGTTCTCCCTCTGCATGATGCTGAGCGCGGGGGCGGTCGAGGCGCTCAGCTCGCATGGATCGGATCGGCAGAAAGCGCTGTATCTGCCGAAACTCGTCTCGGGCGAATGGACGGGCACGATGAATCTCACCGAGCCGCAAGCCGGCTCTGATGTGGGGGCGCTCAGAACCGCCGCGACGCCGATGCAGGATGGTAGCTGGCGCATCAAGGGATCGAAGATCTTCATCACTTGGGGAGAGCATGAACTCGCCGAGAACATCATTCATCTGGTGCTGGCCCGTACTCCCGATGCGCCGCCTGGTACCAGGGGCATCAGCTTATTCTTGGTTCCCAAATTCATTCCCGAAGCCAATGGCGGTGTGGGGCAACGCAATGACCTGCGCTGTGTGTCGATCGAGCACAAGCTAGGCATTCACGCATCGCCAACCTGCACCATGAGCTTCGGCGACAATGACAACTGCATAGGTTGGCTGATTGGCCCGGTAAATGCTGGGATGCGGGCCATGTTCACCATGATGAATGCGGCGCGAATCAACGTAGGTCTCGAAGGCGTCGCGATTGCCGAGAGAGCCTATCAAGGTGCACTTGCTTATGCGACGCAACGGGTTCAGTCCGCCGCGATTGGGGGCCGAACTCCGGTCAAGATAATCCAACACCCTGACGTACGCCGTATGCTGATGACCATGCGGGCAACCACCCAGGCCATACGATCCATCGCTTATTACAATGCGGCGGCGGTGGATCGATCGCGTGCTGAAACGGACCCTGGCTTGAGGAATGCTGCCCAGGGAATCGCGGATCTGCTGACGCCGATCACCAAAGCCTACGCCACCGATCAGGGCGTTGAGATGGCAAGTCTCGGGATTCAAGTTTTTGGCGGCACTGGGTACATTGAGGAAACCGGCGCAGCTCAACACTATCGCGACATCCGAATTGCGCCCATTTACGAGGGCACCAATGGAATACAGGCGCTCGATTTGATCGGACGCAAGTTGAGGAGCGATCACGGAACGGCATGGCGCACCCTTATAGAGGACTTAGGCCGCACGATCGAAGCGCTGCCCGCTGCGGGAGACATTGGTGACATTCGCAATGCCGTCAAATCGAGCTTGGCAAACCTGCAAGAGGCCGGAGATAAGGTAATGAGCATGGAAGCTTCCGACGCCGCCGGCGTCGCGGGTCCATTCTTGAAGATGTGTGGCACCGTGTTGGGAGCAGCGCTGTTGGCGAAGCAGGCCGGCGTCGCTGCCGACAGGCTCGCAACCCATACCGGTGAGGAGAAGTTTTTATCGGCTAAAATCGCGACCGCGTCGTTCTTTGTCGAACACGTTCTTCCGCAAGCGCAGGGCCTTCAGGTCTCCATTTCGAATGCCTCAACCGCAAAGCTATTTGCGCTCGACGAACAAAAATTGGGCCTTTGATTCGACACCATCGTTTCTGTCTATCGCGGCCATCGAAAAGACCATAGGTGCGATTCCGTCCACGGGAATATGATTAGCCCAGATTCTCTAAGCGGGAGCCATTTCATGAGCAGCACAGCTGAAACCTTAACCAGCACAATCGAAGCAAAGTGTCCCTTCAATCACACCTCGGGCGGCGGGACGTCGAACAAGGACTGGTGGCCGAAACATTTACCGCTCGACCTGCTGGCCCAGCATTCCAACAAGTCGAACCCCATGGGTCCGGATTTCGACTACGCCAAGGAGTTCGAGAGCCTCGACTATGCGGCGCTCAAAAAAGACATTGCCGCGCTGATGACGGACTCCCAGGACTGGTGGCCGGCTGACTTCGGTCACTACGGTCCCTTGTTCATCCGCATGGCGTGGCACAGCGCCGGCACATATCGCACCGGCGACGGCCGCGGCGGCGGCGGGCGCGGACAGCAGCGGTATGCGCCGCTCAACAGCTGGCCCGATAACGTGAACCTCGAGAAAGCCCGGCGCCTGCTCTGGCCTATCAAGCAAAAGTACGGCCGCAAGATTTCTTGGGCCGACCTCATGATTCTTACCGGCAACGTCGCCCTCGAGACGATGGGATTCAGGACCTTCGGCTTCGCCGGCGGTCGCCCCGACGTTTGGGAACCCGACCATGATGTATCGTGGGGCACCGAGAAGGAATGGTTGGCGGCCGACACTCGCTATTCCGGTGAGCGCGAGCTCGCCAATCCGCTGGCGGCTGTGCAGATGGGCCTCATTTACGTGAATCCGGAAGGCCCGAACGGCAATCCGGACCCCCTCGCGTCGGCCCACGACATTCGCGAAACCTTTGCACGCATGGCGATGAATGATGAAGAAACCGTTGCTTTGATTGCCGGCGGCCACACTTTCGGCAAGACCCACGGCGCGGCCCCCGCGTCACATGTTGGCGTGGGTCCGGAGGCTGGTGAGATCGAGGCGCAAGGCCTTGGCTGGAAGAGCACCTTCGGCACGGGCTGGGCGGGCGATGCCATCGGTAGCGGGCTGGAGGTAACTTGGACCACGACGCCGACCCTGTGGAACAACGATTTCTTCAAGAACCTGTTCGGCTACGAATGGGAACTGACCAAGAGCCCGGCGGGAGCGCATCAGTGGAAGCCGAAAAACGGTGCGGGCGCGGCAACCGTGCCTCACGCGCATGACAAGTCGAAGCGCATCACGCCGTCGATGCTGACGACAGACCTCGCGCTGCGGTTCGATCCCGCGTACGAGAAGATCTCGCGTCGTTTCCTCGAACAGCCGCAGCAATTCGCCGAGGCTTTTGCGCGCGCGTGGTTCAAGCTCACGCACCGTGACATGGGTCCGCGCGCCCGCTATCTCGGCCCGGAAGTCCCCAGGGAAGAACTCATTTGGCAGGATCCGATTCCCGCGGTGAATCACAAACTGATCGACGAGCAGGACGTTGCTTCGCTCAAAGCCAAAATTTTGGCGTCGGGTCCGACGGTCTCGCAACTCGTCTCAACCGCATGGGCATCGGCGTCCACGTTCCGTGGCTCCGACAAGCGCGGCGGCGCCAATGGCGCGCGCATTCGTCTGGCGCCGCAAAAGGACTGGGCGGTGAATCAGCCGACTCAGCTTGCCAACGTGCTTAAGGTGCTGGCAGGCGTCCAGAACGATTTCAACCAGTCGCAGACCGGCGGTAAGAAGGTGTCGCTCGCGGACCTCATCGTTCTGGGCGGCTGCGCCGGCGTCGAGCAAGCGGCGAAGAACGCCGGCCAAAACGTGAGCGTCCCCTTCAGTCCCGGACGTATGGACGCAACGCAGGAACAGACTGATGTGGAGTCCTTCGCCGCGCTCGAGCCGGTGGCGGACGGTTTCCGCAACTTCCAGAAGACCCGTTTCTCGGTCGCCGCCGAGGCGCTGCTGCTCGACAAGGCGCAGCTGTTGACCCTGACCGCGCCTGAGATGACGGTGTTGTTGGGCGGCCTGCGTGTGCTCAATGCCAATGTGGGGCAGAGCAAGCACGGCGTATTCACCAACAAGCCGGAGTCGCTGACGAATGACTTCTTCAAGAACCTGCTCGACAGCACGACGCAATGGAAGGCGACGTCCGAGGCGAAAGAGGTGTACGAAGGTCGAGACCCCAAGAGCGGCAAGATCAAGTGGACGGCCTCACGTGCCGACCTCATCTTTGGCTCCAACTCGCAGCTGCGGGCTCTCACCGAAGTCTACGGAAGCTTGGATGCGCAGGAGCAGTTCGTGCGTGCCTTCGTGGCGGCTTGGAACAAGGTCATGAACCTAGATCGGTTCGATCTGAGGAAGTAGCAAAAGGACCGAGCGTTCAATTACCCCGAGATTATGTGCAGTTGCCGCCATAGCAGGAGAATGCCGTGGCAGTTTACGGCATGATCGTTGCTATCACATATCGAGGAGCCGCCGGAGTGAAGAGCCTGCGACTTCGCCACGTGCCTGCAGCGCTACTGGCGGTTGCGCTCTCGGTCGTCATGGCCGTGGCGCATGGGTCGGAAAACGCCGAGTCATTCCCGTTCGGACCACAGGTATATCTTTTCAACCCGCGAATGCCGCTGGAGCAAATTCAAAAGACCGTTGACCGCATCGCCGCCGCACAGGCCAACAACCAATTCGGAGCCGACCGATATGCGATCTTGTTCGCGCCCGGCACCTACGGTACTCGTGAACATCCGCTCTCGTTCAAGGTTGGCTACTACACCAGCGTGGCCGGCCTCGGCCGCTCGCCCGACGATGTCGTCATCAACGGCACCATTCAGGTGCGCAATCGGTGCTCGCACGGCACCTGTTTGGCGCTCGACAATTTCTGGCGCTCGCTTTCGAACCTCACCATCAACATCAGCACGGGCGATGATAACTGTTTGTCCGATCAGACCTGGGCCGCATCGCAGGCCGCGCCGATCCGGCGGCTGCAAGTGCTCGGTGGGGATTTCAAACTGTTCGATGCCTGCAGCCAGCCGGGGTACTCGAGCGGCGGGTTCATTGCAGACTCGTGGTTTGCCGGGGCCGTGGTCAACGGCTCGCAGCAGCAATATATGATTCGCAACTCCCGCCTCAAGCACTATAGCAACGGCGTCTGGAACCAGGTGTTTGCGGGGGTATTCGGCGCGCCCAACGGTTGCGATGGGCCTAAGGCGGCATGTGCGTACACAACAATCAGTCGCACGCCTCGCAGCCGCGAGGCACCTTACCTAGTCGTCCTGCCTACAGGGGACTACGGCGTGTTCGTTCCGGCCGTGCAAAACGAATCCGCGGGTCCCAGCTGGTTGGATCATCCAACGCCCGGCACCTTGATTCCACTGTCCAAATTCTATATCGCCAAATCCACCGACAGTGCCATGCGCATCAATACAGAGCTGCGCAGCGGTCGCCATCTGCTGCTCGAACCTGGCGTCTACCATCTTGATCAGACCCTGCTGGTGTCGCATCCCGGCACGGTGGTGATGGGAATGGGGTTTGCAACCTTGCTGCCCGAGAGCGGCCAGACCGCGCTCGAGGTGCAGGCATCACACGGCGTGACCCTATCTGAGCTGCTGTTCGAGGCGGGCGCGCAAGAGTCTCCCGACCTGCTGCGCATCGAAAATGCCGGATGGTCGGCAGTTTCACGACAGGATCCGACAACCCTGCATGACGTCTTTTTTCGTGTCGGTGGGCCGCATGTCGGCCGTGCCCGCACGAGCCTGGTGGTAGGGGCCAATGACGTCATTCTGGATCATGTCTGGGCTTGGCGCGCCGATCACGGCGAGGGCACCGGCTGGGGACAGAACACCGCGGACACGGGGGTCGTGGTGCACGGGCGAGGCGTAATCGCCTATGGCCTGTTCGTCGAGCATTACCAACGACAAGAAGTGCTCTGGGACGGCGAGGATGGGACCGTCATCTTCTTGCAGAACGAGATGCCCTACGATGTGCCGAACCAGGATGCTTGGCGGGAGACGCCACAAACTGAAGGCTATCCCGCGCTCGAGGTGGCGCCCGGGGTGCAACGCTTCCGCGGCTTCGGGCTGGGTAGTTACAGCTACTTCAACCAAGGGCAGCCGGTGTTCGCATCGCAGGCATTCAACGTGCCGCCCGGTCTTGCGCCGGGAAGCCTTGAGAATGTGTTCACGATTTTTCTGTCTCGCGAAGCGTCTGGCGGTATTCGCCACGTCGTCAACGAAACCGGCGGCGCATCCACGACCGCCAATGCGGACATCGCCGTTAGAGTGGTGCGCTTCCCCGCGCCGTGAGGCCGCCCTTGGATTCCTTCGAGTTTCGTTTCACTGCGATCGGCGAATTCGATCGCGGTGGTCTGGCCTTGGAGAAAGTATGAATAGGTTTCGACTGACGAGCCTTTGCGTTCTGACGGTTGCGCCGGGACTGCTGGCGGCCGGCACCGCGCAACCGTGGCTCGATGCCACGCGCACGCCTGAATCGCGCGCACTGCTCGTGCTCAAAGCCATGACCCTGGACGAGAAATTGGCCATGCTGCACGGACCCATGGCGTTGCCGCTGGCGGGAGTACCTATCGAGCAAAGCCCGCTGCCGGCAGGCGCCCGCTGGTCAGCGGGCTTCATAGCGGGCGTCCCGCGCCTGGCGCTTCCACCTTTGGTGGAAACGGATGCGAGTTTGGGGGTGGTCAATCCCTTGGGCATCCGGCCGGGGGATGTCGCCACCGCGATGCCTGCCGGCTTGGCGCTCGCTGCCACGTTCAGTCCTGAATTGGCGTACCAGAGTGGCGCGACCATTGGCGCCGAGGCGCACGCCAAGGGCTTCAACGTGCTCTTGGGCGGTGGCATGAATCTCACGCGCGACCCGCGCGCCGGGCGCAATTTCGAATATTTAGGCGAGGATCCGCTGTTGGCGGGGATCATGGCCGGCGAGGCTATTCGCGGCACCCAGGACCAGCATGTCATATCCACCGCCAAGCACTTCGCTTTGAACGCCAATGAAACCAATCGCAACAGCTTGGATGCCCGCATCGATCCGGCGGCGCTGCGCGAATCGGATCTGCTGGCCTTTCAAATCGCCATCGAGCGCGGCCATCCGGGATCGGTCATGTGCGCCTACAACAAGATCAATGGCGACTACTCCTGCGCCAATCCCTGGCTGCTCAACGGCGTGCTCAAGAAGGACTGGGGTTATCCAGGATGGGTCATGTCCGACTGGGGCGCTGTGCACAGCGAACTCGACGCGCTGCAGGGACTTGATCAGGAGTCGGGCGAGCAGCTGGACAGCCGCGTATTCTTTGCGCAGCCGCTGGCGCAGGCCTTGGCAGCGCACCGCATCCCGCAAACGCGCATCGACGACATGGTGTATCGCATCCTGCGGGCGGAATTTTCGAGCGGACTGATCGAGGATCCGCCGGCCGCGCGGCAAATCGACTACGCGGCGCATGCGCACATCGCGCTCAACGTCGCGCAGGCGGGTGTGGTCGTGCTCAAGAACGCCTCGACGACTCTGCCGCTCAGAGCAGATATCAAGCGCATCGCGGTGATCGGCGGTCAGGCGCAGGTGGGCGTGTTCTCGGGCGGTGGTTCCTCGCAGGTGACACCTTCGAATGGCGCCATCCGTGTGCCCATCGGCGGCAACGGCGGAATGTCGCACTACCGTGATGCGCTGTATTTCGCACCATCCCCGGTGCTCGCGTTACGTAAGGCACTACCGGACGCCTCCGTGCTGTACGACTCAGGCGCTTTTCCCGAGGACGCGGCGGCGCTCGCCGCGAAATCGGACGTGGCGCTGGTGTTCGTCACGCGCCACGAAATGGAGGGTTACGATGTGCCGAACCTGCGGCTGCCGCAAGGTCAGGACGCCTTGGTAACTGCCGTCGCCGCCGCCAATCCCCACACCATCGTGGTTCTGGAAACGGGCAATCCGATCGAGATGACCTGGCTGCCGAAGATTGCCGGCCTGCTGGCCGCATGGTATCCGGGACAGGAAGGCGCACAGGCGATCACCGATATCCTGACAGGCAAGGTCAATCCTTCGGGACGATTACCCATGTCCTTCCCCGAGTCGGAATCGCAACTGCCGCGAAACAAGCTGCCCAACTTCGGCGTCGACGAGGGTGTTGCGGTGTCGGTCGACTACTCCGAAGGCGCCGACGTAGGCTATCGCTGGTATGCGCGTCGCGGTATCCGGCCGCTGTTCTCATTCGGGTTTGGCCTGTCCTACACCACCTTCGCCTACGAGCACTTCAAGATCGAGGGCGCCAACACACTCACGATCAGTTTCGATGTCATCAACACCGGTACACGCGCCGGTGCGGACGTACCGCAGGTTTATCTGACCACAACCCCCATGGGTTCCGATTTGCGCTTGATCGGGTTCTCGCGCGTGGAACTACAAGCAGGGGCGCGGCGCTCGATTCGCCTGAGCGTAGATCGCCGCCTGCTCGCGCGCTACGATGAAGACAAGCACCTTTGGCGACTGCCGGCCGGGACCTATGCGGCGCAACTCGGCAGCTCGGCGACACAGTTGGGAACTCGGCAGTCGGCGACCCTGAAGGGTGCCACCTTCGCCGACAAGTAGGGTTATTACGTTCCCCCTGAGACGGCTGGACTCGCTGGCTCGACCAGCCAGCTATTGATCTGCTCGATGACACTCTGGTCGACTGTGCCCGCCGCGAGCCGCAACGACACGATGTCGTTCAGATAATCGTACTTGGCCTGGGCATAGTTGAGCTCGGCCTGGACCAGAGCATCGCGCGAGGTCAGCACGTCTACCACGGTCTTGGTGCCGACGTCGTAGCCAGCCTGCGCGGCCTGCAACGAGACGCGGTTGGATTCGACAGCCCGCCTCAGGGCCTGTATCTGCGCGATTTGGCTGATGACGCCCTGATAGCTATCGCGCGTCTGCTCCTCCGTTTGCCGCGACGCGTGATCGGCCCCCGACTTCGCAGCGTCCCAAAAAAAGCGCGCCTGGCGGACCCTTGATTGAACGGCGCCGCCGCTGAAGATCGGCACCGTTACCCCGAGCTGCCAGACAATATCGGTCGTGTTGTTAGGGAACGCGACGTTGAGAGAAGGTATACCCGGGTTGATCGGCTCGTTTGGATTGACGTGCTGAAGCGCCCAATTGCGCGTAGCGCTGATATAGATGCTGGGCAAGTGTCCGCCGTAGGCCGTCAGAACATTATCGTGCGCAATCTCCGCAGTCATGCGGCTGGCAGTCAGGTTGGCATTCTGGCTCATGGCGGTTCTGACCCACGCGTCCTCACTGGCCGGCTCCGGAGTCAGCAGCGGCATGTCTTCCCTCGGTGCGGCCAGGCTCGAATAGCTCTCGTTGGTAATCGCGCGCAACAAATTCTGCTGCGTCGACAAGACGCGTTTGGCGGCGATGACCGCAGCGGCAGTGCTGTCGTGCGATGCGCGGGCAGCTTCCACGTCGGTGCGTGAGACCAAGCCGCCTTCGTAGTTCTTGAGAGACTGATCAAGCTGCCTCTGCACCGATAGCAACGCACTCTGTTGCGCGTTGAGAATGTCCTGGGCCGCGAGCACCGAAAAATACTGCTGCGTTACGCGCTGGATCAGGTTCTGGGCGGCCGCCCGATAGTTCGCCGCGCCCTGCGCGACCGAAGCATCGGCCGATTTCAGAGCCACCCAGCTATCCCAGGAGAACAGATTGACCGACAGCGTGAGCGCCGCATAGGCCGGCGAATTAATCGTGGTGCCGCCGGCGGCCGCCCAATTCTTGTTCGCCGAGACGTCGATGGGCAACAGGTTTATCAATGCCTGCGTCTTGGTTTCCCGGATGGCCAGCTGCGTGGACGCGGCCTGCTGCCAGAGCGGATCTGCGTCGAGAGACCGATTGTAGACGTCCAGCAGATTGGCGGCGTTGGCGTGGCCGGTCATGCAGGCGCAAAAGAGGGCCAGTCTCCAGGGATACTTCATCTCAATCCACCTATATCGTGAGCCAATAAGAGGTCCGGCGGGAATCGACCTTGCGCTTCCACGCATCGATGCTGACGGACTGACTGTTTACACTGCCGACGCTCTCGAGACATAAATCCTTGTACGAACGCCGACCGTATTGTGCGGATGTTGAAGATTCGTTTGGCATGAAGGTGCGGTGCAGTTTTATATCCGGGCGACATCGAGCACAATTTTCAGCTCTGTGGCCCAAATAAAATCTGCTGAAGAAGTCCCCATCTCCTTTGAGGACGAAAGGTCCAAAACTAAAATCAGGAACTGATGCTGATGCATCCGCTCATCGAGATCAATCCCGTCATCGAAGTTTTTGTGGCGGCGAAGAATGCCATGAGCATCACGAAGGCTCGTCGTTTTTACTTAATGCGAGAGTTCCCGCGCGAGATTTTACATATCGTTGCCGCTTGCAAATACCGCTGACCATCTTGGTGCTTGACGCGTACACCAACGCTCCATCGATGTGCGACGTAGAACGCGCAAACAAACGCGAGCAAAAATTCAAACAAACGCAAAATGATTTTCAAGCAAACGCAAACGCGTTGTGTGTAGACTCTGATCGTCTTATATCTCGCCCAGAAAATTATTGAGGAAACCGCGTGAACGTTGAACAGGATGTTGAACGGGACGTTGAACGGTGGCGGTTGTTGCTTTCTGCGTCGTGCACGAATGAACGTGCGGCGCTCGACGAGCCGGCGCAGCCTTCGGCGGAAGTTCTAACCTTTAAGGTCGCAAACAAGCACCTGCCTGCGGTCGCGAATGCGGCGGCAGAACTTTCGTTTGCGAAAGACGTGCAACACCTTGAGCACGAAGCGAAACGCCTCGCCCTCGATGAGCCGGTATCACTCGATTGGTCCGAAGGCGAACGCGCGCGCATCTTCGAGATCGATGTATCACGCAATCAGGTGCGCACGTTGCGAGTCAGCGGCCCGACGAGCCTCGCATGGGCACTGTTCGAGCCGGGCGTCGATGGCGGCTGGCGTTCGCTTGCGGCCGCGAGCGCCGCCGGATTCGCCGGCGGCACGAGCCAAGTAAAGCTGCGGCCGGGGGCATGGGCCCTGGTGCTGTTTCACGATTCCGCTGCGGTGCCCGCCTGTTCCGTTAAGATCGCCTTCGAGGACGATGGCGCGAAGGCGGTTCCGATATTTCTCGCCGATGCGCACGAACTGCGACGCTTCATCCTCGGAACGCTTGCGTTTGCGGCGGCACTGTCACTAGGAGAGGCGGGGCGAGTCTATCTGTTAACCGGGAACATCTGGACCACGTGGTTGTCGTGGCCGATCGGTGCAATGTTCATGCTGTTTCCGGCGTCGTTCGCGGTCAACTCGCTGTGGCACTGCTTCTTCAGTATGCCGATCCTGCGCGGCGAGCAGGCTCACAGGTCGACCAGCTTCGCGAACAAGCCGATCCAAATCAAGGGGATGAGGTGGCCCAGTGTCACGATACAGATCCCGATTTACCGCGAACCATTCGACGCGGTGATCCGTCCCACTCTCGAAACCGCGCGTAAGGCGGCGGAGCGCTATCGGGAGAAAACGGGTGCCCGCTGCAATGTACTCGTCAGCGACGATGGGCTGCTCTGCTTCGCGGACAACGATCTCGAGGGCGCGCTCGCCGACGCGAACAGTACACCGCCGAATGCGCGCAGCACCGCACAGACCGAGGTGCTCGCGCGTGTCGCCTATTATGAGGACGCCGGAATGGCTTTCGTGGCGCGCCCTTGGCCGAAGCCGGGCGTGCCGGGAACCGAAAGGGCGGGTCGCTTCCGCAAGGCTAGCAACTTGAACTATACGCTGCGGCTCGCCGACCGTCTCGAACCCGGCGAGCCTTTGTCTGAGGCGCACGCGAGTTTCCGGACGGCGCAATCGGAGCGCGCGTTCGCCCTCGGCGTTGCGCGCGGCGACATACGAGTCGGCGAGTTCATCGTACAGCTCGACAAGGACAGCGTGATGCCGCTGGATATCATCCAGGTGACCGTTCCCGAGTTCGTCGCCGACCCGACGCTTGCATACACGCAGCACTCCACATATCCGACCAACGAGGACCGCTACTTTTCGGCGATGGTCGGCTGGTTCACACGACTCCTCTTTGACCTCGCGATCCGCTCCAAATGTCTGATCGGCGGTTCGATGACGCCGATGCTCGGCCACAATTTGTTTCTGCGCCGTTCGGACCTGTACCGCGTGGGTGGCTGGCACGAGCACTCGGTGTGCGAGGACCTGCAGTGCATGATGCGGCTCCACCAGGCGGGACGCCATGGAAAGTACATCTGTTACCCGGGCCACGACTTCGGCGAGGCGGTGACCAGGGTCTACACCGAGGAGCTCGAGAAATTTCGCCGCTACGCCTTCGGCGCCGCCGAAGCGGTGCTCAACCCGATCACCGAATGGGAACGGCGCGGCATCGTGAAGGACTCCTGGCTCAGCTTCTGCCGATCGGAGCACGTGCGCTGGTATCAGGTGGTGGATCTGTTCCAATTCTTCTTCTCACTCATCAACGTCGCGAGCATCGTGCCGTTCGCAGTGCTGACGGGTCTGGGCGCCGTGCACCCCTACACCGCCTTGACCATGGGATTGATCTCGCTCGCAATCTTCAGCATCGTCTCGATTCCGACGATATACATGCTGCGGCGGCGGGGCGCCCTGAAAGCGATGCCCGCCAACCGAGTCTGGCGCGGGCGCTTCGGCGCCTGGAAGGCGGTCTTTTTGCAGTTCACGCTCGGCATCAGCTTCATTGGTTACTCGGTCGCCGTGTTGGGCGGCGCACTGGCCTATATCTTCAATCGCCCGCTAGTCTTCGGCGCTACCAACGTCGATGCCCTGGGCGAGCTTTCGCGCGGCGCACATCTTCGTAGTCCCGACATGCGAAAATCGGCGCGGGACGCAGCGATCATCTTCGCGCTATGCGCGATTCTGGCGGCCTGGCAGGTCTATCTGAACTCGTTGCCGAGGCCCTGGGGTGCCATGCCATTGGACTGGCGTTTTCACTTCGTGTGGCTCTATCCACTGGTATTGATCGCACTGGCACCGTTCATCTTTCACCCATACCTGATTGGCGGACCCGATCTTCCGCCGTGGCTCGCGCAGCGCCGCAAGCTCGGCGCGAGTCAGTCGTCGAGTGCGCCGAAAATCCACGATCAGCAGGTATCGAGCCGCGAGGGAGCTCCATGATGTCAGAACAGAATCTTCAACCCGAACCCCCTTACACACAGGCCGAGTTCGACGAATCCCGGTTCGATGAAGAAGCACTGCGTGCCCGAAGGCGCCAGTATGTACGCTTCGCCGCATCGATCGCGATCCTCGCCGTCGTGATTCTCGCTATTCCATTCAGCGATCATGTGAAGGCAAGCGGCCGCGTCGCCCCACAGCGCTGGGCGCAAGTGCGCTCCGAATTGCCGGGTGTGGTGCGCGAAGCCACACACACGAATGGAGACGTGGTGGAAGAGGGTGCTGTCATAGCGGTCCTCGACTTCGACGAGCAGCGGGACGCGGTGGAAGCGGCGCGTCTCGCTCTGCCGCGCCAACGCCAGAAGCTCGCCGACCTCGAGCTGCGGCAGCGCGAGAACACCATCCAGCGCGAAGGTGCCGATGCCGTCGCGAAATCGGCGGGGGAACGAGCGGCCGGCGCACAGCACATCGACGGCTCGGGGCTCACGGCGCTCGATCCGATTGCAGCTGCCGCGCTCAAGGGAGTGCGGGGTTTCACGACCGGAGTG
>Ga0182030_10000637_pt1 | contig 67489 bp, 48 predicted proteins | sample 812S3MmetaG_FD_121299 | JGI IMG/M metagenome (GOLD analysis project Ga0182030, IMG submission 121299) | Permafrost microbial communities from Stordalen Mire, Sweden - 812S3M metaG (Illumina Assembly) | ecosystem: Environmental > Terrestrial > Soil > Wetlands > Permafrost | place: Sweden... | reverse complement strand
TCCGGCTTCTCAAACTTTAAGCGTAACGGCTCGAACAAATTCATTTTCATGTCAGACTGAAACACAATAATCATGCCATAATCAAATGACTGTCAATATGTTATCATTTATAGACAGACTCTAGTTAGTCTCCATTTCTGACGTACATTCGGCCCTCAAAACCACCATTACATGAAGCAGTTTCTGATTTTACTCGCCATCACGGGATACCTGTCCCAGTCAGCTATCGCCCAGCCTTTAAAGACGCCCTCCCCCTCGACACCGCAATATGTGAAACAGGATTTCGGCCTCTCAACTATCGAACTGTCCTATTCCCGGCCCGGCATAAAAGGTCGCAAGATCTTCGGGGACCTCGTACCTTTCGGCAAAGTCTGGCGGACAGGCGCCAACCAGGCCACGACCCTGACCTTCGGTGATGCCGTCACTATCGGCGGTACGACTATCCCGGCCGGAAAATATGGATTGCTGAGCATACCCAATGCCGGCGAGTGGACCATTATCATCACCCACCAGACGGACGTGACGAATGCAGCCGCCTACAAACCGGACCAGGATGTCGTCCGGATTAAGGCTACCCCGCAGCAACTACCCTTTTCCGTGGAAACCTTCACGATCCTGTTCGCCAATGTCGCCTCCTCTTCCTGCGACCTCCAGCTGATCTGGGACAATATGGTCGTCAGCTTCCCGATCACCACGGACGTCGACTCCAAGGTCATGGCGCAAATCGACAATGTCATGAACAAGGATACTCATCCTTACTTTGCGGCAGCCTTTTATTACCTGGAAAACGGGAAAGACCTGAACAAAGCGCTGGAATGGTTTAACCAGGCCATTGCCCAAGACCCCACGGCTTATTTTGCAGTCTATCAGAAAGCCCGCTGTCTGGCCAAACTGGGCCGGAAACAGGAAGCCATCACAACGGCCAAACAAGGCATTGATCTGGCCCAGAAAGCCGGCAATGCAGATTATGTGGCGCTGAATCAAAAATTGATTACTTCCTTGCAACCTTAATACCTTGTCTCGGTATAACCCGCAGGGATGCTGAACATGGCATCCGGGAAAGACTTCCGGGTGGCCGTCATCAGCACCATTTCCATCGAAATGACGGTAGACACCATACTCATTTTAACGATCATTCCGCCGCAGCCTGCCTGTTCCAATGCTTGCATCATTTTGGGGGTCACACCTTGTACGGCAGACAGGTTCTTCAGGGTCGCATAGCCGGGTACATCCGCACTCGTCCAGATGTCTTCCGTCGTTCCGCCGGACTTTATGCCCGCCGGAAAGATCGTTAATTTTGCATGTATGCAGTTATATCCCAGAAGGCTCTCGTTACCAACCTTGGCGACCTGGTAGACCATACCGCCGCCTGAATTAATGGCGGCTGTATCGACAATATTAAAGACAAAGGCCTTTCTGTCGGGGAAAAGCCTGATGCTGTACCGGGGTTGGTTGGCATGGCCCAGTACGTCCATACCGGTTCCAAACGAGCCCAGATTCGTTCGAATGTTATGGCCATCGGTGATCGCAAGGGACATCGTATCGATCACGGTGGAATCCCTTTTTTTAATCGTATAATGATAAGTGACCCGGTATTGGTAGTACAGACCGCTCCCCCCCGTGCCCGTCATAAAGCTCTTGATGGCCGCCGCGGAATCGGCCGGGGATATGGCGGGACTCGTCCCCGCACGACGGTAAGTCATACCCGAAGCCGGCTGACCGGACGCCTTATCCGCACCCGGTTGTTTCATGTTGTTCACCAGGTTCTTTAAGATCTGCGCATCGGTGGATATCGGTACCACCGCGGTCATCAACCCCAGTGACAACCAAGTAAGTATTGCCTTCATACTTTTAAATTTATTTTGCTTTGAAACTGCCGTCATTTCGCTTTAAAACTTCCATCAAAGTACAGCGTTGCTTCTGTACTGTATTGAGCCAACGTAATGTTCGTGAATTTCACCGGTTCCACTACACCATCTTCGAAATTCAGGTTCAGATCCAATTCCCGTATCGTCCAGGTATCACTGCCATTCGGAAAAATATGCAGATGCACGACCCCGCCATGGTCCATCATATAGCCCAGGGTAAGGCCTCCTTTATAGTAATTCCCTGCCTGGGGACCGCCGGTCAGTTGGATCGTATTGGTCCCTCCCACCTGGTAATCAACATTTTGTGCATACGTATAATAGTAGAAAAGGCAGGGGTCGTTGGGCGGGTTCTCGCCATTACCCTGGTTTCCGCCATTATAGTTATCATTGGGCTGAGCAGCAGTAGCATCCACCATGTGGTCATTCGAATATACGAAGGCATGAAAGTGGTCATCGCCTCTTTTGCCCGTTTGATTGTTAAACGTGATCGTAGCGCTCAGCAGTTTTGCATTGGCGGTGCTTGCCGGCACACAGGTGTGTTCCTGGAACTGATCAGTAGCGCTCTGCGCGCCCACAACATTACAGGCCATATCATAGAACTGGTAGCTGATAGGCCTTGCATTTTTGTATGTAACGCCGGCAACCAACTGGGTCAACTGCTTCTCCAGGTCCTTCTTATCGAAAGACAAGGTCGAATTGCTCGGACCCCCGACCACATAACAATTGATGGTACTCTGTACCGATTTGCTCGTGCTCAAATAGTTGATCGCCGCATTGGCATTTGCCCCGAACCCGCTGTAGGCTGCCTTGAAATCATTTTCTTCCTTGGACGAATTGAAGGAGACGGTGATATTCGCCAATATGCGGATCCCATAGCTGACATTGCCGATGACCATCAGTGTAGGGTCATTCTCTATGGCGCTGTTCCTGAAAAAGCCGCTGTCGGGTGGTACCGTATTGATCGTAAACAAGGACTTCCTGTCATCGATGGTAATGGAGATAGAGTTCGATGAGTTGGAATTCATATAGGAATCACTGGCGGATGCGCCCGCATAACTGGCAAAGCCATAGACTGACAAACTGGTGGCTGCACTATTGTAATCCTGGAACACCTGGAATGCCTGGGCTTCCGTGGCAGCAGGACCGACGGACTCACTCCAGATCTTATCAACGCCGGCACGAACGGTCGCCATATTGGGGTCGTTGATCGTTGCCATACCTGTCCCCTTTATATTGGGATTATCCGTCGAGATCGTAATGGGATACCTCGCACCGACTACCTCGTTGTAAGTGCCGGAGGATATGGCGTCGAAAGTAAAGATAGCTCCCGGGTAAATATGACTGATGGAAGAAGAATAATCGTTGGAGAGAAAACTCGTGCTGTTGGCATCCAATTCCACGTTCTCCGTAGTACATACCCATTTGGATCCGCCCTGGGCCGCCGAATCTTTTTTGATCAGTTTCTTGGATGGGTTTTTAACCTTGTCCCCTTCATCGAAGGAGGGGTTTTTCACCATCGTCAGGGTCGCTCCCGTGCCGTCATTGAAGGTGATATGCTTTTTAAGCACCGCCGCAGTTGCACTGGCATGCTTCTTGGATCGTTCGACACCCTTAGCCGTCCTGGCATAGTCCTTCATGTTCTTTACCAAGGGCGTCGTTATCGCCGGTGTTGCCGTAACGGTCTTGGGTGGTGGTGGCGGCACAACCGCTTTCGCAGGTGGCGACGTCGCTGCAGTATTTTTGACAGGCGCCTTGGCTATCGGAGCCTGAGCCTGCGCGCAGACGTTGAATAGAATGAGAACAAGGGAAAGTATCGATCCACGCATGATTCGGCTGATAAAGTCGGGGGTTTTACTGATGCATTTCATGATTGTAAGGTTATGCTTGATTTGATTGAAATTTTATGGTTTGGCAATGGCTGTGCTGTCCGCCGGGTGTACCTTGGTGGAGTCGGCAGGTGGTGTTTTAGGCTTGGGCTTCTTCTTGAACAAACCGGTAAATCCCTTGAATGCCTTGTCCGAAGCGCTGTCCATCTTATTCAAAGCGTTATTGGCAACGGTGTTGGACTTCGTGTTCGCCTTTGTTTGCGCAGTCGTCACCGCCTGTTGCGGGATGTTTTTCACAGATTGATCGGCCGTTTGGGCGGCTACACTACCGCCTGACAGCAGCAGCAGAATGAAAGCCAGGTATTTCCACCGGCTCCTTCGGGAAGGTGTTTGCATATTAATAGGTATTAGCGGGTTTTTATTCTGAACAACACAAAACTATTTTTAATCCGCCTCAGATAATATCCCTTAAAAAGGGTAATTTTCTATCATGAAACAAGCCTTCCTGCTGATGGCTACTGCAGCAGCTGCTTTGAATGCATATGGGCAGACTTCCTGGGAACACAGGAGGGATAGTTTATTGACTGCTTTATCCCGGGAGAAGGTCGATTCCGATAAAGTTTGGACCATGCTGAAACTGGGGATACTGTACCTGGACAATCATCCTGATTCCGCCGATTATTATGCGAAAGCATTGTACAAATTGAGCGAGAGGAACCATATACCTGGTGGAATGGCTAATGGACTCAGCATGCAGGCCTACATACTGGCCTCGAAAAATCGGCAGCAAGAGGCGATCGCGATGGACCTGGAGGCGATCGGCATAGCGAAAAAAGCCAATTTACGAAAAGACCTCGCCAATATAAGTAATAATATGGCCATTCTGTATAATGGCATCGGCGATCAAACAGCCAGCCTTGATTATTATCTAAAGGCTGCAGCCATCTACGAACAGATTAAGGATTCCTCTTCCATGTCATTCATCTACGGGAATATCGCAGGAGTATACAATGACCTGAAAGAATTCAACAACGGATATATCTATTCATTAAAGGGCATATCCCTATGCCGGCGTCTGCATACCACTCATGGACTTGGATCCGGCATGGTAAATCTCAGCAGTTCTCTGATCAACTTAAAGCGCTTCGATACGGCGCTTGTAGTCTTGTACGAAAACAAAGAACTGGCCAGGGAAGAGAAGAACAAATACCAGCAGGTCAATGTCCTGGCTAATATGGATTATGCCTATGCCGGCCTCGAAAAATTCAACCCGATCAAAGCCAATGCAGACGAGATGATGGCCTTGTCCAAATCGATCGGTTACACAGAAGGGATATGTTACGCATTGGTTGGTCTGGCAGAATACTGGTCGCACCAAAAAAATTTCACCCTTGCGATCCATTTTGCCGACGAAGCCATCTCCACCGCCGGAAAAGCCAGGATTATCACCACGCTGCGCGATGCATACCAGGAAGCGGGCAATATCGAGGTCGCTACGGGCAACGTTACCCGGTATCATTACTATGACGACCTTAGGGATTCTATCGACGATGTCCTGTATTCCGATAAGATAGTTAAGAACGCCCAGGAACTGGACGCCAAATATTCACTCAACAAAAAGCAAACCGAGATCGATGATCTCAATAAACAGCGGGAAATCCAGCAACTGACCATCAAACAACACAGTACAATGAACTGGGCGCTGTCCTCCCTCGTATTGGTAACGGCGCTGATAGGATTTCTATATAACAGGAACTACCGGCAGAAAAAGCGACTATTGCAGGCCAATACCCTCCTCCAGCAACAACGTATCGCGGAACTGGAAAAAGAAAGACAATTACTGGCCGCGCGGGGCGTCCTGCAGGGACAAGTGGATGAGCGCACCCGGCTGGCCAAAGATCTGCATGACGGGCTGGGCAGCATCCTGTCCAGCGCCAAGTACGCCTTTTCGAATATGAAGGACAGCCTGGTCATCACCCCGGCGATTGGATCCGCGTTTGAACATAGCATGGGCATGCTCGACCGGTCGATCAGCGAACTGAGAAGAATAGCCCATAATATGATGCCCGAAGCGCTGGTCAAATTCGGGCTGGATTCCGCGCTAAGGGATTTCTGTAGCAGCGTAGACCAGAGCTGTGCGCTGCATTTGACCTATCAATCATTCGATATAGAAGAAAGTTCGATATCGGCTCTCACCGCCGGAGCAGTGTACCGTATCATCCAGGAACTGGTCAATAATATACTGCGGCATGCGAACGCTACGACCGCATTGGTTCAATTGGTCAGAAAGGACGGTACCCTCAGCATCACGGTAGAAGACAACGGCAAAGGCTTCAATACCAGCATTCTTCAAACCAGCGATGGCACCGGCTATCAAAATTTGAGGAACAGGGTGGAATACCTGAATGGCACTATAGATATCCAGACAGCACCCGATAAGGGGACTTCCATCAATATAGAAATATCAAATTTAGCCGCATGATCGGGGTATTCATCATAGACGACCACCAGATGATCCTTGAAGGCATTCACTCCCTTTTGCAGGAGGAAAGGGATATCGAATGGATCGGGAGCGCAAAGTTGCCCGGTGAATTAATGGCCTTCTTAAAGAACAGGCAGCCGGACGTACTGCTGATGGACATCAACCTTCCTCAAAAAAGCGGTCTGGACCTTTGTAAAGAAGTAAAAGAAAAATATCCGGCCGTCCAGATCATCGGGTTGAGTACTTCCGACCAGGTAAGCGTTATAAGAAAGATGAGGGAGAACGGAGCATCCGGCTTTTTACTGAAAGACGTGTCCAAGCAGGAGATCATCACGGCCATACAGGAGGTCAACCGGGGCAGGGAATATGTGAGCTTTTCGGTGGCCGAGGCCTTAAAAAAAAGCATACCCAATGACCAATTGCCCGTCCTGACCAAACGTGAAAAACAGATCCTCGAACTGATCGCCGAAGGGTTGACCAATCACGAGATCGCCGCAAGACTGTTCCTCAACAGCACTACCGTCGATTCCCACCGAAAAAATATGCTGACCAAGTTCAATGTGAAAAATACGGCCGCCCTGATCAAGCTAGCGATGACCAATCATTTGATATAAGCTGCAAAAAGAAGGAAAATAAACAGCCGACACATAACCTTCAGGTCAAGCACCAAGACGGCCCTGAAATCAAGTTATGCATCAATCTGACCATCTGCTTCATTTGCACACAATTCCCTGTTAACCCCGGAACTACCCGGGGACCTTTGTCGTTTGATGAAGGAAAAAGAAAGAGCTTTAATAGAAATCATGATTTGCACTATCTTTGCAACCTTTCACTTATCTATGCTATATGACAAAACAAGGTGCTTCGGCAGGCTATCGGTTCAGAGAAGCGATGAGTACGGAAAAGCCTCTTCAGATAGTGGGTGCGATCAACGCCAATCATGCTTTATTGGCGGCTCAGGCAGGTTTTAAGGCCATATATCTTTCAGGCGGCGGCGTAGCTGCCGGTTCTTTGGGAATCCCCGACCTGGGTATAACCACTCTTAACGACGTTCTCATTGATATAGAAAGGATCACGAATGTCACAGCCACTCCCCTGCTGGTCGATGTAGATACCGGCTTTGGCCCCTCAGCCTTTAATGTAGCCCGGACGGTAAAATCACTGATAAAAGCCGGCGCGGCAGCACTTCATATCGAGGACCAGGTCGGCGCCAAACGTTGCGGCCATCGCCCCGGTAAGGAGATCGTCAGCAAAGAGGAAATGGTCGACCGCATCAAGGCCGCCGTCGACGCCCGCACCGACCCCCACTTCCTCATCGGCGCCCGTACCGACGCCCTTGCCAATGAAGGCATCGACCGGGCCATCGAACGCGCCATCGCATATGGAGAAGCCGGCGCCGACTTCATCTTCGCCGAAGCCGTCAACGAGCTGCCCCAATATACCCGCTTCGCAAAAGAAACCCGGCTGCCCATCCTCGCCAACATCACCGAATTTGGCATGACACCGCTGTTTACGACCACTCAACTGGGCGACGCCGGCGTAAGCATGGTACTCTACCCCCTGTCCGCTTTCAGAGCGGCGAACAAAGCCGCCGAAAACGTCTACCGTACCATCCGCACCGAAGGCTCGCAGAGCGGCGTATTGGCGTCCATGCAGACGAGGGCGGAATTGTATGACAGCATAGGATACCATGCATATGAAGAGAAACTGGATACCCTTTTTAAAAAAAATAAAATATAATGTCAGCAGATAACGATCAACCAACGGCTTTCAAGCCAAAGAAGAGCGTTGCTCTTTCGGGCGTTGCTGCCGGAAATACTGCCCTGTGTAGTGTCGGAAAAAGCGGGAACGACCTGCACTATCGTGGCTACGATATTCTTGATCTGGCTGAAAAAGCGCAGTTTGAAGAAGTGGCATACCTTCTCATCTATGGTGAGTTGCCCACGCAGTCACAGTTGAATGCTTATACGGCCAAATTAAGGTCCTTAAGAGGACTTCCGCAGGCAGCAAAAAATGTGCTGAAAAACATTCCTCCTGCAGCGCATCCGATGGACGTATTGCGTACCGCCGCGTCTCTGCTGGGAACACTCCAACCTGAAAAAGAAGATCATAATGTCTCGGGCGCAAGGGATATTGCGGATAAATTACTGGCTTCTTTCGGCTCTGTCTTATTGTATTGGTATCACTATACCCATAATGGAAAGGAAATCGAAGTAGAAACGGATGATGAAACCATCGGCGGTCATTTTTTGCATTTATTGCACGGCAAAAAGCCTTCAGCGTCCTGGGTAAACGCCATGCAGGTCTCATTGAACCTCTATGCAGAACACGAATTCAATGCATCTACCTTTACGGGTCGGGTTATTGCAGGCACAGGCTCGGATATTTATTCGGCTGTTACCGGCGCTATCGGAGCGCTAAGAGGCCCTAAACATGGAGGTGCCAATGAAGTTGCCTTCGATATTCAGAGCCGTTATCATTCGCCCGATGAAGCTGAGGCGGATATCCGTCAGCGCCTGGCCAATAAAGAAGTGATTGTTGGTTTTGGCCATCCGGTCTATACTATTTCAGATCCGAGGAATGTCATTATTAAAAGGGTAGCAAAACGGCTTTCGGAAGAAGCCGGGGATATGCTGTTGTTTGATATTGCGGAGCGCCTCGAGACCGTCATGTGGAATGAGAAGAAAATGTTCCCGAATCTGGACTGGTTCTCCGCCGTTTCTTATCACCTGATGGGCGTACCTACCCTGATGTTTACCCCTTTGTTTGTCATTTCAAGAGTTACCGGATGGAGCGCACATGTAATTGAACAAAGACAGGACGGTAAAATTATCCGGCCGAGCGCCAACTACATCGGCCCGGAAAACAAGTCCTTCGTCACCATCGAAAAACGTAAATAAAATATAGATGTCGTCACACATTTCCAATGAAAGGCCGCAACCGGATAAAGTATTGGCGGATATTGCAGATTATGTATTGAAGGATGAGATCAAAAACGAATTGGCCTGGAAAACGGCGCACTATTGTCTTTTAGACACGCTGGGCTGCGGGTTTGAGGCATTGACTTACCCTGCCTGCACCAAACTCCTCGGGCCGATAGTAAAAGGAACGATCGTTCCGAATGGCGCTAAAGTACCGGGAACACAATTTCAGTTGGACCCTATTCAGGCAGCATTCAACATCGGCGCCATTATTCGCTGGCTGGATTTCAACGATACATGGCTGGCAGCCGAATGGGGACATCCCTCCGATAATTTAGGGGGAATTCTGGCCACTGCCGACTGGATCTCGAGGACAGCTGTCGCAGAAGGCAAGCCGGCATTGCGGATGAAGGACGTTTTGGAGGCTATGATAAAAGCGCACGAAATCCAGGGTGTATTGGCATTGGAAAACTCCTTCAATAAAGTGGGTCTGGACCATGTAATATTGGTAAAGGTTGCCTCTACCGCGGTAGTAGGGAAGCTTCTGGGGTTAACCCGAGATGAATTGATCAATGCCATTTCATTGGCGTTCGTTGATGGCCAGTCCTTAAGGACTTATCGGCATGCACCAAATACAGGAAGCCGTAAATCCTGGGCAGCAGGTGATGCTACGTCCCGGGGGGTGCGCCTTGCATTGATAGCCCAAACAGGAGAAATGGGTTATCCTTCCGTATTGACCGCAAAAACCTGGGGTTTCTATGATGTTTCTTTCAAGGGAAACGCCTTCAAATTCCAAAGGGAGTACGGTTCGTATGTAATGGAAAATGTATTGTTCAAGATTTCTTTCCCCGCCGAATTTCATTCTCAGACTGCCATTGAAGCTGCAATGACGTTAAATCGAAAGTTGAAAGAAGCAGGCAAAACAACGGATGATATCAAAAAGATCACTATTCGTACGCATGAAGCGGCTATCCGTATTATCGACAAAAAAGGCCCGTTGAATAATCCGGCAGACCGCGACCACTGTATCCAATATATGATTGCTGTTCCATTGATCTATGGAAGACTGACAGCTGTGGACTATGAAGACAATGTCGCTGCCGATCCGAGGATCGATATACTTCGTGATAAAATGGACTGCGTGGAAGATCAACAATTCACCAAAGATTACCACGACCCTGAAAAGCGGTCTATTGCCAATGCTTTGACCGTTGAGTTAAAGGACGGAACTGTTTTGGATGAAGTCAAGGTTGAATATCCTATCGGACACAAACGGAGAAGAGAGGAAGGCATTCCCGAATTGATAAAAAAATACAAGATCAACCTTGCCCGAAAATTTCCTGAAAAGCAACAACAAAGCATCTTAGCCCTTTCGCTGGATTATGACCGGCTTATCAATACGCCCGTGAATAAGTTTGTCGATGGAATGGTCATATAAACTAAACTTACACGGCCTTTCTTTTCATGAATGGCTGCAGCAATTCGCTGAACAGCACGACGCCCACCGCGCCAACTACATTGAACCATAAAAAGCTGAGCTTTACAATGCCTTGCCGGCTCAAGATAGTAAAAAGAATGACGGCCGCCTCTACAATCACCGCACTGATGAAAACAGCCTTACCGCCCGTTTTCTTCCGGTAAAAAGCCACGAGGAAAATGCCGAGGATCACGCCGTAAAACATCGACCCCAGCACATTCACCGCCTCGATGAGACTATTGCCTATGTTGTAGGCCAGCTGAGCCATGGCGATGCAAAATACCCCCCATAACAGGGTATACAGCCGGGAAAGCTGGTATTCCTTTTCCGTAGACATGGGCCGGCTGGAAAACCGCCGGTGGAAATCAACGATGGTACACGAAGACAGCGAGTTGAGGGTAGCGGCAATGGAACCCCATGCCGCGAGAACGATAACGGCGATCAGCAGTCCCACCAGTCCAATAGGAAGATAATCGGTGACGAATCGGAGAAAAATATAATTAGTATCATTCGAATCCCCTCCGACCGCCTTATCGTCCAGCCATCGCCGGACGGTCGCCTTATAACCGACCTTCTGTTGTTCTGCCGCCAGCAGGCGCGCGGCAGCCCTGCTGCGGTCTGCAGGGGTGACCGCATTGGCGGCGATAGAAGGAGCAGCGGCCAGCCGCGACGTTTCCGCCGCCTCATATTGGCGGGTCAGCCAGACCAGGGAATCCTTATATTTCGAATGCGCCAGCAGGTCCAGCTGTGACTGATTAAAAAAGACCGGCTCACGGTTGAACTGGTAGAACGCAAAGACCAGCACGCCCAGCAGCAGGATGAGGAACTGCATCGGCACCTTCACCAATCCATTCAGCAACAGGCCCAACCGGCTCTCGGTCAGCGATCGCGCGGTAAGATAACGGCCTACCTGCGACTGGTCGGTACCGAAATAAGACAGGGCCAGGAAAAAACCACCGATGATCCCGCTGAACAGGTTATACCGGTCATTCCAGTCGAAGCCTCCCCCATTTGGGCGGATGCCCGTCGTAACGATATTCAACTTGCCGGCTTTACCGCCGATATGCAGCACGTCCGACAGTCCGACTCCCGCCGGGAGCCGGTGTATCACCATGAATCCGGCAATGGTCATGCCGCCGAAGATAATAATCATCTGCAGCTGCTGCGTGTATGCCACCGCTTTGGCCCCGCCCATGACGGTGTAAATGATCAGCAGCCCGCCCATCATTATATTGGCCCAGAGGATATTCCACCCGAGCAGCGAGGACAGGATGATGGAAGGAGCTGCAATGCTGATCCCGGTAGACAAGCCCCGCTGCAGCAGGAACAGCCCGGAAGTCAATGCGCGGGTCCGCAGATCGAAGCGCTGCTCCAGGTATTCATAGGCCGTATAGATCTTCAACCGGCGAAAGACCGGCACAAAGCTGATACAGAGGACGATCATGGCCAGCGGCAAGCCGAAATAATATTGTACAAAACGCATCCCGTCGGTATACGCCTGCCCCGGAGCCGACAAGAAGGTGACGGCACTGGCCTGCGTTCCCATGATGCCCAGCAACACCATATACCAGGGCACCATCCGGTTCGAAAGGAAATAGCCATCCAGGTCACGGCTGGTACGGCCTTTATACAGGCCATAGGCAATCATCCCCAATAAAGTCAACGCCAGGACGATCCAGTCGGGCCAGCTCATGAAAAATGTTTAGTCAGAAAATAGAAAAGGAGGATGTTGAGCAACAGGAACCCGGCCACCAGCACATACCAGCGGCTCCACTTTTTAAACAACGGCACTTTTTCCTCCGGTTCCTGGTCCATATGTGTTGTATAGTATTAACGATTTTTACGGGGCTTGTTCCTGCCAGCGATCAGCGACGCCACGAATAGCCCTACCCCCAGGCCTATCAGCAGGCCGACCTCGACCTGTTTCAGGAACCGCCCTACTAATAATCCTACTATGATAGCAATGATAATCGCGATATCTCTCCGGCTCTTCATATGTCTAAAACGCTTTCTTTTGATTCAATGCAATGATATTGGCCATCAGCCAGTAGGCGCCCGGCACACCTGCCGGAAGCTCCCGGAAGAATACCAGTCCCGTATAAACGAAGGTTCCTTTCCCGTAATCGGCGATCACGAGGCTGCCTTTCAGCTCGGATTCGCCCGGGTCCTTCATCGACAGCACCGCATGATAAGCAGTGTCGGTCTGTCCCGCGAAATAGATGCCTCTCTCCTGTATCCAGCCGTCAAAGTCCTTGTCCGTAATCTTGTTGGGGTAATTGAGCACTTTATGTTCCGGCAGCAGGAAGTCAACTTTTGCCGTCTCGTCCGTCACCCTGAGATTGGCTACTGCGAATGGATAGGGGCCGATCGTACTCTTTACCTGGCCCAGGGCGTCGCGGTTATACTGCACGACCACGTTGCCGCCCTCTTTGACATATTGCATCAGCACATCGTGCCTTGCAACCAGCCAGGGATGGACATCATAGGCCCGCACCCCGGCAATAATAGCGTCGAATTGCCCCAGGTTGCCGGCCACGATATCTTTTTCCTTCAGCATCACCACTTCATAACCCATCTGTTGCAGGGCCTGCGGCACCTTATCACCGGCGCCTTCGATATAGCCGATACGGTGACCTGCCGTCTTCAGATCGGTCAGCACGAATTTCTCCGTCGCAGGCCGGAAGTAATCGATACGGGGAATATGATCATAGGCGATCGTGTGCATCTCCAGGGCAGTGTCTTTCCGGCCGTCATGACCGAGTAACAGGTCACCGGTCATCGTTCCCATTGTTTTCCCATCTGATTTGACGCGCCATTGCCGATAGCGCGGCGACCTGAACTCCTTGTCCAGGTGAACATCGGTAACACCGGCAACGGGCGTCAACTCCATAGAAGGATAGGACCCATTGGCGGAATGCGCCTGCAGCGAGGCGCTGAACCCCTTTGCCTCATCATCGGCCAACACCAGCAGTGTCGGATCCAGTTGAGCCGTGACGCGCGGCAGCACGGTCAAAGGCTCATAACGCTCACCCTTTACGGCGTCAGTATATTTATATTGCACAGGCCGCGTAAAAGTCATCTCCTGCCCGTCGACGACCAGGTCGAACGTCGCTTCATAAGCCGGGGCGCTCTGGGGATTCCCGATCAGCCGCTGGTCCGCCACATTGAAATGGCCGGGCGACATCGGTTCGGCCAGCCAGTAAGGCTGGGTAATGGGCTGGTTGGCCGGGACAAGGATTGTTTTGGAAAAATAGTAGTTCTTATTCCCGTCTAGCCTCTGGCTCCATAGTGTGTCGAAATCCGCCGCGACACTACCACCTACACCCCAGGATCCGGTCGGGGCATCCACCTTGATCTCCCGGGCAGCAATATTCGCATTCAGCCGGTTGTTCAGTACGAACGTAACAGACAACGGATCGCCCTGCGCTACGTAAGGATTCCCGACCACTGCCTCCAGCCACAGGCCGCTGCAGTCTTCGATCAGTTGCCGCACCTCTTTCAATTTCTGCGTCTTCCAGTAACCGTCGGGCAACTGCAGGATCGCCTTGTAGACGGCTACCAGGCCCGGTACACTCTTTTCAGGCGCAGTCAGTGAAAAGTCCCTGGTCACCTCTTCGACCATACCGGCAATCTTCCCGCCACCGGGTACCCGGTCCCAGGTGGTCACTACCCCTTCCATCGGGTCATGAGGCGCCGGATCTCCCGCTACCAGGGTGAAATAGTCCATCGACTCACCACGGGCCGGCGTCAGTGCAGCCCCCTGGCTCTTATGATTGGTCCGGCTCTCCGCAGCCAGCTCACCATAGCTCTTCCCAAGAATGGGATTGAATCCGCCGACGTCGATCTTCATCTGATCTTCACTGGTCGTATTCAGCCCACCGAAATTGAAGCTATTCCATAGCAAGCGCCTCGCTTGCCAGGGCTTGACACCATATTTGAGTTGCTCGGGGAATCTGTTGGGATCGGCTGCGGCATCAAAAGCCTCATGAGCCAACACCGCCGAGGCAGAATGATGTCCATGCCCGGCCCGGCTGTCCGGAGGGAACCTGGTGATGATCACATCCGGCTGGAATTTCCGTATTATCCACACCACATCGCTGAGGATCTTTTGTTCATCCCAGGTCTTCAACGCTTCCTGCGTCGACTTGGAAAAACCGAAGTCGAAGGCCCGCGAGAAGAACTGATCGGCCCCATCCACCCGCCGGGCCGCCAGCATCTCCTGGGTGCGGATCAACCCCAGCTCCACTCCCTGCTCGTCGCCGATCAGGTTCTGGCCGCCGTCACCGCGGGTCATGGACATATAGCCCGTGCGATATAGCCGTTCTTTCGCCATATAAGCGATCAACCTCGAATTTTCATCATCCGGATGAGCCGCGACATACAGGACAGTGCCCAGTACATTCAATTTCTTGAGCCGTAGGTAAATGTCCGCCGATGTAATCGTCGCCGGCCCCTGTGCCGACACATTGCAGAAGCCGGCAAAACCCACCAGCAACCAGGTACAAATCTTTTTCATGAATCAATATGCTTTAATCTGTCTATCGTTCGCCGCTTACTGTCCTACCAGGAATACCGCATTGCAGAACAGCAGCTTACCATTCTCCCAAAAACTGCGGAACAGCGGATCGTCAGCCAAGTAGACCACTTCTCCGCGACCCATGTCCTGCACACCGAAGATCAGGCCGTCCTTCAACCGCTCTTTCGCCTTATTGCCCGTGAAACCGCTGACATAATTGTCTTTCCTGATCACCCCCACATTCCAGCCTTCTTCCCGGATGAATTCATAGACATTATCGTCCTGTTTGAGGGTATAATAATGGTCAGGATAGCCGAACGCCAAAGGATGAGTGTTGTCGAGTTCCACTCTATAAATCGCTCCCGGAACGCTGTTCCTGACCTCATCCCGCTGCCGGTCGCTGTAACGGTGCAACAGCGTATAATCGTCGCTCTTCTTATCATCGTTGTCCTTCTCGTCATCCTTGCCATCCGCTGCCTTGCCGGCCGTCTTTTCCCTGATCCCCCACTCTCCTTTCGACAACTGCTCGACGGCATCCTGCAGAGCAATCAGCCTGCCTCCTTCTTTCACCCAATCCTTCAATCCATCCGCAACATTTTTGTCTTCCAGCACCCTATAGTATCCGTTGGGAAGGATCAGCACGTCGAAATCCTTCCAGGATACCCTGCCGGCATCGGCAGCATTGATGAGCGTAACAGGATAACCCAGTTCCTGTTCAAAGAAATGCCATATTTCTCCCGCATCCAGCGCGCTGACCTGTTCGCCCGTCAACATGCCTATCCGTGGGGGATGGATCAGGTGGACCAGGTTGCTGCCAAAGTCGGCCCCTTTGTCCACAAAACCCGAAGGGATAGGTTCGCAGGAAACATTCGTCGCCCGTATCATCTCCCCCAATTGTCTTGCCCATAGCCCGTGCCCCAGGTGACTGTTGCCGGTGTGCGTGATCAATAAAGTGCCCCTGTCGAATGAATGACCGCCGGACTGGAATGGCTGCTCCGCATACCGCACCTTCACTCCGCTTTGCAGCAGCCGGGACAGAAATCGGGCGCTGTTCATCCCCGTCCATCGCGCGGCATAGGCGTAGGTGGTATCGGGCATGTCGTAAACCTCATCGTCGGGAATGACCTGCGCCACGTGCCTCGACCCCGCCACATAGCTGTTCAGCCCGTATGCCTGCAACCCATACACGAAGGGCAGCGACCAGGCCGTAATATCGTAGGTCACCGAATCGCTGATATGCGACTGCCGCTCGAACAGGACACGCAGGAGATTGGATTTCGGCTGGTTGGCATTGATGACGATGTCGTCCGGTTGCGACTTGAAGGCCGACATCCTGCCCGTTTCGTAATTCAGGCCGAGATAAGAGCCCGCCGGCACGTCGAGCCATTCGATCCTGTTCCGGCCGAGGAAGGTCTTCAGCCTCTGCAGCCGGTCGCCGGTAGAATCGTTGCGAATATAATAGGCCTTGAATTCGCCGCCCGGATGCGCCACCGCATCGGCGAAATAATCGTGGAAGGCCGTCAGCAGCTGCCCCGCATGCTGCGAGGCGACCTCGATCGTGGATAGCCCGGTAATATAATGATGCTCCAGCCGGTCAGCCAGCGTCAGCGTATCCCCATCGGCCGTCTGTACGGCCAGCCCGGCGCTGATGCCACCCTGCTCATAGGTCATGCCGATCGCGCCGTTGTAGGTAGGATACGTATCCCCATAGCTGGGATAGAAGAGGTCGAATTCCTGTTTGGTAAAATACAGCCATCCGTTCCGGTCGAAATATTTCGCATTGTTCTTTCCGATCAAGACCTGAAATTCGCGCTGCCAGACAGTGATGACTTCATGGTAGGGCTCGGCGGCAGGCGCGAAATAATAAGGACTGTTATAACCCTGCTCGTGATAGTCCACATGCACCTGCGGAAGCCACTCGTTGTATTTCTTCAGCCGCTGTTGCGTCTCTATCTGCGTCTGCCAGGCCCAGTCCCGGTTAAGATCGAAATTATAATGGTTGCTGCGCCCGCGGGGCCAGGGCTCCTGATGCTCCCGCGACTGCGGGTCGGGATTGGGCTGCAGCCCGACAACACCGTTGTACCAGTTGACATACCGGTCCCGGCCGTCAGGATTGATACAGGGATCGATGATGACGACGGTATTCTTCAGCCACGCCGCCGGTTCCCCACTCCATACCGCACCCCGCGAAGGCATGCCGCCCACCAACGTATAGAGCGTCTTCATCGCCGCCTCCGAACTGGCCGGCTCATTGCCGTGCACGTTGTAGCTCAGCCACACGATCACCGGACCATTTTCATCCGCAGCCACGCCGTCGCGCAGGATGCCGGCCAGTCGCAGGTTATTCAGCCGGATGGCCTCGAGCCGCCTCAGGTTCTCCGGCGACGCGATATAAGCCAGCAGCAATGGACGTCCTTCATAGGTCTTCCCGTATTGCTCCAGCAACATCCGGTCCGGCGCCGCAACCGCCGCCTGCCGGAAATAAGCTACGATCTTATCGTGGGGAGTGAAATGGCTGCCCAGCGGATAGCCCAGAAAGGCATCGGGAGATACAACCGAGATCTCCGTTGCCCCAGCCGGCGAAGAGCCTGACTGGCTCCGGGCGCTATAACCCAGTAAGAACAGGCAATACAGCAAGACATATCGGAGGCAGGCAAATCGTATAACTGGTGGGTGGTGGCTCATGCGGACGAATGTAAGTAAGGATTACGATAAAAATTTGTCCAAATGTAATTTTTTATCGCAATGGTGGTACCTTCCCTTAAAATCGTTCCAGATCATGAGGCAGACCCTTTCCCGGCTCTTTCCCCGTCTCTTTTCCCGGTTCTTTCTTTATGCCGCCGTTGCAGGTCTTTTCCTGTGTGCGGCCAATCTTTTTCTCTGTAGCAGCCTGACCGCACAACAAGCGCTGACCCCTTATTCTTACAGCATCCCCAAAAAGGCGCTCGTGAGTCATGGGGCTGTCGTCTCAGCCCATCCTCTGGCCAGCCAGGTGGGCGTATCGATCCTGCAGCAAGGCGGCAACGCTTTTGACGCCGCCATTGCTACCCAACTGGCACTGGCCGTCGTCTATCCGGCCGCAGGGAATATCGGCGGGGGAGGATTCATGGTGGCGCATCTGGCCGGGCCAACCCACAGCCCGGTCAAATCGGGGGCCGGGACCAAAGGCGCCACAGCCAAAACCGCCTCAGCCAAAAGTGCCACTACCGGCCCCAATAGTCGTGAAATCGCCCTCGACTTCCGCGAGCGCGCCCCTGCAGCAGCAACCCGCGATATGTACCTGGATGCGGCAGGTAACCCGGTTCAGGGCCTTAGCGAGAGCGGCCACCTGGCATCGGGTGTCCCGGGCACCATCGCCGGTCTTTTCGCAGAGCTGAAATACGCTAAACTGCCCTTTGCCAAGCTCATCCAGCCGGCGATCGACCTGGCGGAAAACGGGTTCGTCATCACCGCCGGGGAGGCCCGCAATCTGAACAGCGCCCAGGGCGCCTTCAAAAACTACAATACCGTTCAACCGGTCTTCGTCAAAGCCGTCGATTGGAAAAAAGGCGACACGCTGGTACAAAAAGACCTGGCCAAAACCCTGCGCCTCATCCGCGACAAGGGCGCGAAGGGCTTTTATGAAGGCGAGACCGCCCGCCTGATCCTGGAAGAGATGCACCGTGGTAAAGGCATCATCACGGCCGCTGACCTCCAGGGCTACAAAGCCATCGAAAGAACCCCATCCATATTCTCCTATAAGAATTACAGCATCGTGACCATGCCGTTGCCTAGCAGCGGTGGCGTCGTCCTTCAGCAGATGCTTAAAATGGCAGAGGACCAGCCACTGGCCTCTTATGGTTTTGAATCGGTCAAAGCAGTCCACTTCATGACGGAAGTGGAGCGGCTCGCCTATGCGGACCGCGCCCAGTACCTGGGCGATCGTGACTTCTATTCAGTCCCGGTGGACACGCTCGTCAGCCCGGCGTATATCCGCAGCCGACTGGCCCTGATCCCCGCCCGGGCCGGCAACAGCAGGGACATCAAAGCCGGCGTCCTGTCGCCGGCCAGCGAAGAGACGACCCACCTCGACGTCATCGATGCTAAAGGCAATGCCGTCTCGATCACCACTACCCTCAACGGCGGTTTCGGTAACAAAGTCGTGGTCGGCGGCGCCGGTTTCTTTCTCAACAACGAAATGGACGATTTCAGCATCAAGCCGGGCGTTCCTAATATGTATGGCGCCGTCGGCACGGAAGCCAATGCCATCGCCCCCGGCAAACGTATGCTGAGTTCCATGTCCCCGACCATTGTTCTGGACAAAGGCAAGGTATACCTCGTCGTAGGCACCCCGGGCGGTACTACCATCACCACGTCCGTCTTCCAGACCCTGGTGGATATTCTCGATTTTGGACTGAGCACGGAAGACGCCGTCAATCTACCCAAATTCCACCATCAATGGCTGCCGGATGAAATCTTCGTCGAACCTGCCTTCTCGACGACCACCCGTGACAGCCTGAAGGTAATGGGCTATACCGTCGCCCAGCGGGGCAGCATCGGCCGGACCGAAGTCATCAAGGTGCTGCCTGACCAGCGGATCGAGGCGGTCGCTGACAGTCGTGGCGACGATGCGGCAGTAGGATATTGACCACCTTTTTTCACAGGCTTATAAACTTTTCAGCCTGTATGCTGTCAAATGGTTAAAATGCAGGTAAATGACCCTTAATTGGTACTGAATTTGCACATCGACTGTGAAGTTTCTACTTTTACACCCTGAAATGGATAGCCCCTGAGAAAGATTTGGAAAATAATTCGTAACACATTACTCGTTTTGCTACTATTACTGGTGTCGACATGGGCACTGGTGCAATTGCCTGCGGTACAGACCTGGCTCGTCGCCAGGGTCACCGCCCGGCTGTCACACGATCTTCATACCACCATCCGAATCAAACACGTCAATTTTTCCCTTTTCAACAAGATGATCTTGGACAGCACTCTGGTGGAAGATGCCCATAAAGACACGCTGTTATATGCCGGAAAGGTCAAGGTCAACATCACGGACTGGTGGTTCTTCAAGGATAAGGCCCAACTCCAGTACATCGGACTGGAAGACGCTACCATCAAATTGCAACGCGACGATTCTGTCTGGAATTTCCAGTTCATCGCCAACTATTTTTCCGGCGGAGGAAACAAAGTGCCCCCCACGCCCGGATCCGTACTAAAAGATTCCACGAAGAGCCTCCAGCTGGACCTGAAAGAAGTGGACCTTTCCAATATCCATATTCTCAAACGGGATGGCTGGCGCGGGGAAAATATGGACTTGCGGCTGAAGGGACTGGAATTATATGCTGACACGATAAGCTTTTCCGATAAGATCGCGCGGGTCCGCAACCTCACTTTCACAAAACCTGATTTCATCCTCACTGATTATACCGGCCGGCGACCGACACCTCCGGACGATACCTCCACTATCATCAATGATCCCCTCCACCTGCGGCTCAATCCGGCCGGGTGGGATATCACGGCTAATGACGTGACCATCCGCAATGGCTCTTTCCGGCATGAACAATCAGAAGACACGGTGGTCAATAAATATTTCGATGGCAACCATATTTATTTCTATGCCGTCAACAGTGACTGGAATAATTTCCGGCTCAACCGGGACACCATCACAGCGCAACTGCAGCTCAGCACAAAAGAACGCAGCGGCCTGGAAATTAAACGGCTCAACTCCCGGATCAGATGGTACCCGGAAGCGATGGAGTTCGCACGCCTCGACCTGCAAACGAACAAAAGCCGTCTCCGCAATTACTTCGCCATGCGCTTCAAGACGCTGGACGATATGTCTGACTTCGTCACCCGCATTCACATGGAGGCCCATTTCTCCGACTCCGATATCGACAGCGACGATATCGCCTGGTTCGCCCCCGATCTCGGCGACTGGAAAAAACATATTCGGATCACCGGTGATATCCGCGGCACGATCGAAGATCTCCGCGGACGACAAGTCGTCATTCAGGCCGGAAAGAATACCCTTCTCAACGGAGATATCCACCTGAAAGGTTTGCCCGATATCCAGCATACTTTTATCGAATTTAAATCCAACGATTTCCGGACGACATACGAAGATATGGCCGCCTTCGTACCCTCTATCAAAAAGGTGCAGCAGCCCCGCGTCGATCAGATAGAATACCTGCGGTTCAAAGGAGATTTCGCCGGCACTGTCCGGGACTTTGTCACCAAAGGCACGATCGAAACCAATCTGGGCACCCTCGTGACGAACCTCAATATGAAACTGCCGCCGGAAGGCGCCTCCATCTATTCTGGCACCATCAGCACGGACAGCTTCTACCTGGGCCGCTTCCTCGACAATGACAACCTCGGCCGGATCGCCTTCAAGGGCAAGATCGACGGTACCGGCCTCAGAACGGGCACACTCAGCGCCACCCTCGATGGAACGATCAGCAGCCTGGAATTCAACCACTATACCTATCAGCACCTCCAAATCAATGGGGCCGTCGCCAAGAAAAAATTCAACGGCGAGCTCGTCGCCGGCGATCCCAACCTTGATGCTCATCTCAATGGCCTCATCGACTTCAGCCAGTCCCTACCCAGATTCGATTTCCGGGCGCAGGTAAAGCGGGCGGACCTGACCAAACTGAATTTCGCGAACAAAAAAGTGGAATTCAACGGCAAATTCAAATGCAACTTCACCGGTGACGATATCGACAACTTCCTCGGCAACGCCAGTATCTATGACGCCTCCGTCTACAAGAACGGCCAGCGGGTGTCCTTCGATTCTCTTAGCCTGGAATCCAGCATCGTCGACAACAACAAGACGATCACAGTTGTCAGCAACGAATTCGACGGAGCGATCGTCGGCGAATTCTCTATCAAAGACCTCCCGGCCTCCTTCCAGACCTTCCTCAATAAATACTATCCCAGCTATATCAAGCCGGCGAAAACGGTACCGACCAACCAGAATTTCAGCTTCGTCATCACCACTAAAAAAGTCGATGAATACATCGACCTCTTCAATACGGACCTGCAGGGATTCAACAACGCGGGGCTCAGCGGCCGTATCGATAGCCGGGACAACCTGCTGGACCTTAACGTGGACCTGCCATCTTTCGCCTACAAACACATCGATTTCTCCAATCTTACCCTAAAGGGAAGAGGCAGCCTCGACAGCCTGTCCATTGAGACCAATATCGGCGACGTGACCATCAATGACAGCCTGCATTTCCCCGGTACCCATCTGATGCTCCATTCGTCGAACGATCTGTCCAGCCTGGACATTACGACCAGTGCCAATCAAACGCTCAATTCCGCCAATATCTCCACCCGCGTGCAGACCCTTCCCACCGGCATACAGGTCACCTTCAATCCTTCCACCTTCGACATCAACAGCAAGATCTGGACGATCGATAAGGACGGTGTGCTGACCTTCAACCGGAATGTCTTCTCGGCAGATAATTTCAGTGTCCATAGCGGTGACCAGCAACTGCTGATGACGACACATCCTTCTGCCGAAGGTAACTGGAACGATATTCATGCCGACGTGAAGAAAATCAATATCGGTGACTTTACCCCCTTCGTCGAAAAAGCCGAAAGGATCGAAGGACTCCTGTCCGGCTCCGTCGATATCACCAACCCCTTCGGCAAACCTACGGCCGACTTCCAGGGTACGGCTGAACAATTCCGTTTTGCCAATGACTCGATCGGCAAACTGGACCTCTCCGCCAATTACCAGAAGTCCACCGGCGCCATCCATGCCACCCTGCATTCCGATAACAAAGATTTTCATCTCGACGGCCAGGCCCTGATCAATACCGATAGTACCGCCGACGGACCCGCCATCGAGATCACGACTGACGTCGCTGATATGAAGGTTGACATTCTGGAAAAATACCTCGGCGGCGTCTTCACCAACTTCACCGGCGACGCCAGCGGTAAACTGCGGATCACTGGTCCCTCTTCCCATCTTCTCTACCTGGGGACGGTCCAGCTGAACAACGCATCGCTCAAAGTAGCCTACACCCAATGCACCTATAAGATCCCTGCCGCAACCATCCGCTTTAAAAAAGATACGATCGATTTCGGTTCCTTTCAGGTGAAAGACCGCCTCGGCCACACCGCCGATCTGCTGCACGGCAGGCTCTACCATCACGCTTTCGACGACCTGGGCTTCGACTTCGAAATGAACACCAACCGGCTGATGTTGCTGGATACGAAGGCCACCGACAACAACCAGTTCTACGGCACTGTCATCGGTAAGGCCCGGATAACCCTCACCGGACCGGAAGAGAATATGGTGATGAATATCAAAGGAGCGCCGACGGACAGCTCCAATATCTATCTTCCGCCTTCCGTCAGCCGGGAGAGCGGAGAGGCCGACTTCATCCAGTGGAAGGTATACGGTACCGCCATGTCCAAAATGACGAGCCAAAAGAGCAGCAACCTGCTGGTCAACCTAGACATGGACGCCAATAACTACGCAAATGTATACATGATCCTAGACCCGATCAGCGGGGACGTGATCAAGGCCAACGGGCGCGGCAACCTGGTGATGAAGGTAGGCACGACCCAGGACCTGGTACTGACCGGCCGGTATGAGATCGACCGCGGCAGCTATAATTTCACCTTCCAGTCCTTCATCCACAAACCCTTTATCCTCAGCGAGGGTGTGGGCAATTTCATTCAATGGAATGGCAACCCTTATGACGCCACTATCGGGATACAGGCGGTGTACAAGGCCGAAAATGTCCGCTTCAGCGACCTGGGACTGACGGGAGTCAGCGGCGTGGCCATCACCAGTCCGAATGTGCTGCACTATCGGGGCGATATCCTTGTCACAGCCGACCTGACCGGCAAACTGACGGAGCCGACCATCCATTTCCAGATCGACCTGCCGCCCAACAGCCCATTGAAAAATGACCAGGATGCCCTTACCCTGTTGCAAAGGATTCAGAGCGACGAAAACGAACTGAACAAACAGGTCTCCTGTCTCGTTATCCTCAATACCTTCGTGCCCCTGTCCAGCAGCAGCAACTCGTTCGATGCCAGCTCCGCGGCAGCCGATGCCGTGGTCAGCAGCATTTCCGGACTGATCTCCAACGCCTTCAGCAAAACGGTCCAGGCGCGCCTGCAGCGGATCTTCAAGGATAACAGTCTCCGGGTCAACTTCAACACCTCTGTATATAATGGTAGTAATGTGATCCTGACGGAGGTCGATCAAAGCAAGCTGGACTACGATCGCACCAACCTCAACTTCTCCATCGGCAAAAGTTTCATGGACGAAAAACTGACGCTCAACGTCGGCAGCGCCCTGGATTTCGGTATGACCACCGCGCAGGAGCAGGCCGCTGCCTTCGAGTTCCTGCCCGATATCACCGCGGAATATAAAGTCACCCCCGACGGCCGGGTCGCCCTGACCCTTTTCTACCGGGACTCTTATAATTATTTATCCGGTGCTAACCACACTGCGAACAGCTCAGGCAGCAGTATTTCCTACCGCCGGGATTTCGATCGCATCGACGAGCTGTTCAAAAAGAAAAAGAAGAATCCAAAAAAAGAGAAGACTTCACCACCCCCGGCGCCAAATAATCCGGTCGCCAAAGACGATACGACCACCGGCAATTAGCCGCTACCGGCTACAATTCCCTGAGACGCCCACACGCGATCCCTCAGCAGCTACAACTTCCGTTCCCCGTTCCCTGAACGTCCGGATACCCCCGGCTACTGTTCCCGAAGGATCTCATGCCCCAGTTTGTCCCGCTTGGTCTGTAAATATCTTTCGTTATGAGGATTAGGATGGATTTCAATGGGTACCGTCTCGACGATCTCCAGCCCATAACCCAGCAGGCCAGCCCTCTTACGGGGATTATTGCTGATCAGCCGAAGCTTGTTGATCCCCAGGTAACGAAGGATCTGGGCCCCTACCCCATAGTCCCTTTGGTCCATAGGGAAGCCCAGGTGGAGATTAGCCTCTACCGTATCCATGCCTTCCTCCTGCAGTTTGTAAGCCCGGAGCTTGTTCAAAAGCCCGATGCCCCGCCCCTCCTGGTTCATATAAAGGATCGCCCCCTGCCCCTCCTTCTCCACCAGCCGCATGGCCTCATGCAACTGCTCGCCGCAATCGCAGCGGAACGAGCCGAGGATATCGCCGGTAAAGCATGATGAATGGACCCGCACGAGCACCGGCTCTCCGGCCTTCCATTCCCCTTTGATCAGCGCAAGATGTTCATTATTGGTATTCTTTTCCCGGAAAGCTATCAGCTTGAAATGACCATATTTGGTAGGCATATCTACCCGCACGATCTCCTCGATCAGCGAATCGGTCTTCAGGCGGTATTCGATCAGGTCCTTGATGGAGATGATCTTCAGGTCGAATTTCGCCGCAATCTCCTTCAGTTGGGGCAGCCTGGCCATCGTACCATCCTCGTTCATGATCTCCACCAGCACCCCTGCCTGCTCAAAGCCTGCCAGTCGCGCCAGGTCGATCGTCGCTTCCGTATGGCCTGCACGCCGGAGTACGCCGCCCCGTTTGGCCCGCAGCGGAAAAATATGACCCGGCCGGCCCAGATCCTCGGGCTTCGTGGCCGGATCAACCAGTGCCTGCACCGTTTTAGCCCTGTCATGCGTGGAAATACCCGTCGTACACCCATGCCCCAACAGGTCCACCGAGACGGTAAAAGGAGTTTCGTGTAATGCCGTATTGTTATTGACCATCAGCCCCAGCCCCAACTCATCACAACGTTCTTCCACCAGGGGGGCGCAAATCAGCCCTCGCCCATATTTACTCATAAAATTGATCGTTTCCGGCGTCACCTTGCGGGCTGCCGTAACGAAATCCCCCTCATTCTCCCTTTCTTCGTCATCAACAACGATCACCAGCTTACCCTGCCTGATATCTTCTATAGCGCTTTCTATACTGGACAACATGTTCTTGGTTTAACTTGGTTTATGTATGCAAAATTAACAATAAAAACGCCGGAAAGTTAGAAAAGGATGCCTCTCCCTGCCTCCCTTCCGAACATGAATGTTAATATATGTTAATAAAAAATATATGTCAAAAAGCAGCTTTTCGCCAGATTTAGCTTTCTTTAACCTCTATATATTTACCCCGACTGCTGCTTTATGTTAATAATTTCATAATAATTGTACCCCTCGACGGACCTGGATAGTCCGTTTCTTTGCACCCGCAAAACCACTTTATATGATAAAACAACTGCTATTATCAGCATTCACCATGCTAACTATTCTCTACTCGTTCGGCCAGGAGACGACGTCCCAGATATTGGGCAGTGTTACTCAGGCAGGCGCCCCACTGGCCGGTGCTACCGTCACGGCTCTGCACACCCCTACAGGCACGAAGTACACCACCACCACTCGTAAGGATGGCCGTTTCAACCTGAATGGCCTCCGTATCGGCGGCCCGTATACCGTGACGGTCAGCTATGTAGGGTTTAAGACGGAACAACAGGATAACATTTTCCTCACGATCGGCCAGGACTTCACTTCGGACTTCACCATGACCACCGAATCCAGGGTACTGGAGGCCATGGTTGTATCTGCAGCCCGCCAGAACAAGATCTTCAACAATTCGCACACGGGTTCCGAAGAATTGATCACCCGGGCCCAGATCGACCAGTTGCCCACCATCAGCCGTTCGCTCCAGGATTTTACCCGACTGGAACCTTCTTCCAACGGACTTAGCTTCGGCGGCGCCACCACGGGCATGAACAACATCACCGTGGACGGAGCTGACTTCAACAATTCTTTCGGCCTCTCCAGCACGCTGGGCGGCCAGGCCAATGCACAGCCGATCGCGCTGGATGCCATCGACCAGATCCAGGTGCAGGTCTCGCCTTATGACGTCAAAGAGGGCAATTTCGTTGGCGCTTTGGTTAACTCCGTCACCCGCAGCGGCACCAACAAATTCCGGGGCACCATCTATGAATACCTGAAGGGACCCGGCACCCAGGGTTATAGCGCCGACGATTATGGCGTCGCGAGAACTCCTTTCAAATTCCATACTACCGGCGCGTCCTTCGGCGGCGCATTTATCCCTGACAAGCTGTTCTTCTTCGTCAATGCCGAAGAGGACCTCCAAACAGCTCCGGCCACCGGCTATACCGCATCGACGGCCTCCAATCCTCCCGGACCAAACGTTTCACAGGCCAACGCCGATACCCTGGCCGCGCTCGCCAATGTTCTCCAGACCAAATACGGATATAATCCCGGCGCCTTCCAGGGCTACTCTTTCAGCACCAACAGTTATAAGATCAACGCCCGCCTCGACTGGAACGTTAACGCGGCCAACGTCCTTACATTTAAGTACAACTACCTGAAATCCTATGCCGACCAGTTCGCCAGCACCAGCCGTGCAGTAGGATCAGGGCTCACCAGCGGCGGTCAACCCGGGACCTATTCCATGCCTTTTCAAGGCAGCGGCTATCGCATCAACAACGACCTGAATGTCTATCTGCTCGAGCTGAACACGCGCTTTACCAACAAAGCGTCCAACAAATTGCAGCTCGGCTATACCCGCGAAAGGGACTTCCGCACGCCTCAATCCTCGTCTGCCGACTTCCCGCTGGTGGATATCCTGAACAACGGTAATATTTATACCACCTTCGGCTACGAGCCCTTTACCTACAACAATAAGTTGTTTATGGATTCCTACCAGGCTACCGATTACTATACTATCTACAAGGGCGCCCATGAGATCCAGTTCGGTACCCAGGATACCTACAAGAAATACCAGAATGCCTTCGCCCCCGGCTACAACGGCGTCTACCAGTTCACCTCTTTGGATGCCTTCCTGAGCGGGGCACCCGCAGCGCATTACAACCAGGACTATTCGACGCTGAAAGGCGGCGCCTTCCCCTGGGCCTACGCCGGGGCTACCAACCTTAGCCTCTTTGCGCAGGACAAATGGCGTGCAACCCGCAATTTTACACTGATCTATGGCGTCCGCCTCGATTATACTACCTACGAAAATAAATTTACCGACAACCCCAATTTCGCTGCGCTCACCTTTAAGAACGGCGCCCAATACAGCACAGGCAGTGCCCCCAGCGGCTTCCTCATCGTATCTCCCCGTGTAGGTTTTAACTGGGATGTCCTCGGTGACAGGTCCTTGCAGATCCGTGGCGGCGCGGGCATCTTCGAAGGCGCTCCGCCCTTCGTATGGGTCGAGAACCAGGCCTCTACCAATGGTGTGCAGCTCGGCACCGTGCAGGAGAAGAACGTTGCCTTCTACCCCACCGCCCAGGCCGGTCTCGCCAACTACCTGACTGCCTCGGGTCAGGCGCAGACCTCTACTCCCACGAGCTACGGCGTTGACGTGGTATCGAAGAACTTCAAATATCCAACCAAGCTGCGGACCAGCATCGGCATCGATAAAAAGCTGGAGAATAACTGGGTTATCACGGGCGAATTCACGTATTCGAAAGATATCAATGCCACCTACATGGCTAATGAGAACCTGAATGAAAGCAATGCCGTTGCGATCAACAACGGCGGTGACCAGCGGCTCAGGTACAATACGAGCCCGCTCTCGACCGCCACTTACAACAGCAGCAACAGCTATTACAGCGGCACGCCGACGGCCTCGCAGACGAACCCTAACCTCAGCAGCCTCATCCTGCTGGGTAATACCAACAAGGGTTTCTCGTACCAGGCTACATTCCGTATCCAGAAGAGCATGCGCAACTTCAATATCGGAGCAGCCTATATTTACAATCAGACTAAGTCAGCCATGGAGACCGGCAGCACCGCTCTCTCCCTGTGGGACTCAAGGGCGGTAGCCAATACCGATCCCAATACCCCCACGCTGGCACACCCGGGCTGGTACCAGCCCCACCGTGTCATCGCTTACGGCAACTGGCGTAAAGAATACGGTAAGCATTTCGCCACGATTATCGGGGCTACCTGGGAAGCCGCTCCCTCCGGCGTCGTCTCCTATGTCTATAACGGTGACCTCCAGGGTAACGGCACCAATTTCACCAGCCTGATCTATATTCCCAAGAACTCCTCCGATATCAACCTGATCGACGCGGGTTCCTATAACAGCGCCACCCATACCGGCTCCAAAAGTGGCACGACCGCCGATCCCCGCACCGCCGCCCAGATCTGGACACAGCTGAATGATTTCATCACCCAGGACCACTACCTGTACCACCACCGCGGCCAGTACGCCCAGGCGAACTCAGTGGTAGAACCTTTCTTCAAGGTGATGGACCTTCATCTCGGTGAAGACATTTTCTTCTACACCGGCAAAGACGAAAACAGGCAAAAGCATACCCTGTCGCTTACCATGGACATGTTCAATGTGGGCAACTTCATCAGCAGGAACTGGGGTGTCTACAAACAGTACAACACCGACGACTTCCTGAAATTCGAAGGGATGGCCGCCGATGGCAAGACACCGCTCATCTCCTTCCCTTATTACGACCCGACCAACCAGGTTCCGTTGTCGAATAACTTCTCACCGAGCACCAGCGCAAGCTCCCGCTGGTCAGCCCAGTTCGGTATCCGCTACGAGTTCAATTAATGCGTTCAATTAGCCTCTATAAAAAAACCCGGCCTCGAGCCGGGTTTTTTTTATGACTACCTGCCGCCTCCGGCAGTTATTTATTTCCCCATCCCCATAACAAAAACTCCGGCATCGCCTGCGCCCAGGTGGCCACATCATGCCGGCCCCCTTCGATTTCAAGATACCGGATATCCCGCCCGGCGTCATATCCTTTGCGCACCAGCTCCTGTATCAGATCACGCGTATCATCAATGGAATCGATGATACCATTGCCATTGCGGTCTTCCTGCTCATCCTCCGTTCCACATTCGAAGAAGAATTTCAGCCAGGGATAATACCCCCCCTGACGTACTTCTTCATGCACGATCCTGTCGCGGTTTTCATCATAGGCCGGATCGTTCTTATCTTTTGTCCGCCACCAAAAGCTGCCGGAGAAGAGCCCGGCCCTGGCGAATTCCTGCGGATGGCGCCATACGATGTCCATCGCGCTCAACGCGCCCAGCGAGAACCCCGCAAAGGCCTTTTCCTTAAAATCCCCGCCCGCATATTTCCTTCGGATAGCCGGTACCAGTTCCTCCATGACAAACCTGCTATACCCGTCCGCCAGCTTTCCCCAACCCTGGTAATCCGGGCGGCAGGCCGTCCCGTATTCCATTTTCCTGGCCGCACCGGCGTGGATACCGGCGCATAATAACGGGGCCAGGCTTCCCCGGCTATACAGATCATCCAGGATACCGGCCAGTCCAAGCCGATCCAGGTCCTGCCCGTCATTGATCAGCAGCAGGCCCGTCTCCGCAATACGATCGCTCTCCTCATTCCGGTTGCGGGCCTCGTCTTTCCCCCCGGCATCCGTCCCTATCCCTGACCCACCCCCGTACAGATCCACCTGCACGCTGCGCTGCAGATGGATGGATTCCAGTATCATCGTTTCCTGTAGGATGTTTGTGGTCTTTTCAATCGTCATAGCGTCAAATATAGAATTTTTGCGGAATAGGGCTTTCAGGAAATTTAAGCCCTATTCCGCGCAGAATGGCCCATGACGGGCCTATCGGCCAAATGGGCTGTGCCCATTTCAGTTTTTTTCAGTAGGTTTGGTTACACCTGCAATAAAAGAGACCTGTTAAGATGGATCTGGGCGAGCAATATCACAAATGGCATTCCCCGTCGATCGGCCGGGAGTTCGAAATGCTCGTATTCGGTCATGCCGGCTATCCGGTGATCCTGTTCCCCACCTCAAAAGGATCATATTATCAGAATAAAGACCAGGGATTGATCGGGACAGCGCGCTGGTTCCTGGAGAACGGAAAGGTGAAGATCTATTGCCCCGACAGCCTGGACAGTGACAGTTGGTACAACAAGTCGATCCCGCCCGCCCAACGGGCATACCATCATACGCTGTATGACCGGCTCCTGATGGAAGAGATCCTGCCCGGCGCCGTACGCGAGACCGGCCACAACCGAATTGCCGTCGCAGGTTGCAGCTTCGGCGGATACCACGCAGCCAACTTCGCCTTCCGTCATCCCGCCTTTACCAGCCATTGCTTTTCGATGAGCGGGATCTTCGATATCCGGTCCTTTACCGACGGTTATTATGACGATAACGTCTATTTCAACAACCCCGTTGATTTTATCCCCGGCGACAACGATCCCGCGCTGTGGAGAATGTCAATCGTGCTCGGAACGGCAGACCGGGATATCTGCCGTGGACAGAACGAATCGATGAGCAGGATCTTGTCTGCCAAAGGTATCCACCACTGGCTGGATATTCGCAACGATCGTGACCATGACTGGCCGGTGTGGAGAGAAATGTTCCCCCACTACCTGTCCCTGTTACCATAAGCCCAGGCGAACCGGCAATCAATGCCGCAACGCCGCCAAACACTAACATTAACGAGTATGAGCACCCATAAAAAAATCGGCATCCTCTTCGGCAAAGAAAGAAGCTTCCCCATGGCCTTCATCGAAGCAGTCAACCGGAGGAACAGCGCCGGCATCACCGCAGAACCTGTTCGCATCGACAAAGTTGTGCAGGGCGAGGGGGATGACTACGCGGTGATCATCGACAGGATATCGCAGGATGTGCCTTTCTATCGCGCCTACCTCAAAAATGCGGCGCTGAGCGGAACGGCCGTTATCAATAATCCCTTCTGGTGGAGCGCCGACGAGAAATTCTTCAACAACTGCCTTGCCGTGAAGAATGGCATCCCGGTTCCGAAGACAGTGCTCCTCCCCTCACGCGAACTCCCGCCCGATACGAGCGATCAATCCTTTTCCAACCTCGCCTTCCCTCTTGACTGGCCGTCAATTTTCAATTATGTCGGCTTTCCCGCTTATATGAAGCCGTTCGCCGGCGGCGGCTGGAAGAATGTCTACAAACTATACGATGCTGAGGACTTCTATCGTAAGCATTCAGAGACAGGCCAATTGGTGATGCTGCTGCAGGAAGAGATCGTCTTCACGGAATACTACCGGTGTTATTGCATCGGCGGCAAATATGTCCGGATCATGTCCTATGAACCGCGCAACCCGCACCATCTCCGCTACCAGGCGGATTTCAGCCCGGGCGCCGAACGACTGCAGCAAATGGAAGAGATCGTTATCCGCATTAACGCCGTACTCGGCTACGACTTCAATACCGTCGAACTGGCCGTCCGCGACGGCATACCCTATGCCATCGACTTTTGCAATCCCGCTCCTGACGCGGAAAAGACCAGCGTAGGCGAAGAAAATTTCAACTGGGTAGTCGAGACCGCCGCCGACTACGCAATAGAAAGAGCGCTCGCCCACCGCGAAGGGGCCGACAACCTGACCTGGGGCGAATACCTCCGGCATAGCATGTCTGTAGATAAATAAATTTTGGCAGCTTCGAGGTTTATCTACTTTTGCAAAAACCTCCTTCTATGTATACTATCTTTGATGAAGAACAACGCGACTACAAAATTTTTACTTCATAAACCCGATGTAACCCATGGCCGATATCAATTACAACACTTTTACGCTGGGCATTGAAGAAGAATACATGGTGATCGATCCCAACAGCAGGGAATTGAAAAGCCATGAACAAAAGATCGTGACCGAAGGGCAGAAAGTACTCCGCGACAAAGTGAAGGCCGAAATGCACCAGGCCGTAGTGGAAGTGGGCACCGATATCTGCCGCGATATCCAGGAGGCCCGCAGGGATGTTTCCACCCTTCGAACGACCATCTCGCAGATCGCCACAGGCCTCGGCCTTCGTGTGGGCGCCGCCGGTACCCATCCCTTCAGCCATTGGGAGAGCCAGTTGATCACCGACCATGCCCGCTACAACGAGATCGTCAACGAATTGCAGGAGGCTGCCCGGAGCAACCTGATCTTCGGCCTGCACGTCCATGTGGGTATGGAGACCCGTGAAATGGCCAATCACATTGCCAATTCCACCCGTTATTTCCTGCCCCATATTTATGCACTCAGCACCAATTCCCCTTTCTGGGAAGGCAGGCAGACAGGCTATAAATCCTACCGGACGAAAGTCTTCGACAAATTCCCGCGTACCGGCATCCCGGAATATTTCGAAAGCATCGAAGCCTATGACAGTTTTGTCAAGCTGCTGGTAAAGACCAATTGCATCGACAACGCGAAGAAGATCTGGTGGGACCTGCGCGTCCATCCCTTCTTCAACACGGTGGAGTTCCGGATTTGCGACGTACCGATGACGGTCGATGAAACGATCTGCATCGCAGCCCTTTTCCAGGCCATCTGCGTCAAGATCTACAAGCTGCGTTCCCGGAATATGAACTACATCCAGTATTCCCGCGCCCTGATCAACGAGAATAAATGGCGGGCCAGCCGCTATGGCATCGACGGACATTTGATCGATTTCGGAAAAGAGGAGGAAGTGAATACCCGGGTGCTGATCTACGAACTGCTGGACTTCGTGGACGATGTCCTCGATCCCCTCGGTAGCCGCGAAGCAGCCCGCTTTGCTACGAAGATCCTGGAGACCGGCACCGGCGCCGACCGGCAGTTGAAAGTCTATGAGGACACGGGGAACCTCGTCGATGTAGTGGACTATATCCAGGGACAATTCCTGCATGGCATATAGGCGGTTTAAAAAACCCGGACTGCTTAGCCCGGGTTTTAATTATTCATGTCATCCCATCGCATTAGTCAAGGGGATTATACACCTGGTTCGGGAAGAACTCCTCACAATCCGTATAGGCCTGTTGCGACCCCACATTCAGCCCACAGGTCACAAAGCCTCTGTTATTCAACGTGAAACCGGTAGCGCCCGTCCGCGCATTTCCGTTAAAAGGACTCTTTTCCGTCCAGATATCAGAGGCGAAATCATATTCCCACGTGAAGTTGATGGCCGTACTGGTGTTGGCGCCAAGCGTAATGTATCCTTTGTCGCCAAATTCAGTACCCAGTATGACGAAAGAGGCGCCATTCTTGCGGATGATATTGGTATACCCATCATCGAAAGTACCCACACTCGTATTGTAGATATCCCGCAGCCTCGACCATTGAAAGGTGGGATCCAGCACATTGGGGTCAAAACGCCAGAAATCATAAGCGAGGTTCCCGCTGGCCCAATGGTTAGCAGAAGGCGTGTAGCCGGTCAGGATATATCCCTGGCCTTTATATACCCAGGTAAGCGCGCCCGAACGCTGATTGCCCGGCATATTGGGCAGTTGCGTCCATTGACCGGTCGCCGCGCTGAACCTCCAGAAATCATTGAAATAATTGAACCCATCGGTGCCCGTCATTACGTATGCAGCCGTGTCGAAACTGAAAGATGCCGCGTCATAGCGGGGAAAGCTCGCAGTGTCATTGAAGAGGGGGGCGGCCACAGCCCATGAGTTCGAGCTGGCATTATAAGAATAGAAATCGGCATACACCGTGGTACCGTCATCGGCGAGACCGGTCCCGACATACCCCAGCCCCCCGGTATTGAAGCCGATGCCATTACTGCGGGGCGCCCCAATAAAGGCAGCAATCTGGGCCCAGGTGCCTGCAGCAATAGAACTGTCGAAAGCCCTGTTGATGATAGGCCCTGGTGTATAGGCCCAGAACTGCGTCAGCTTGTTGGATGGAGACGCGGGATTCACCCCCGTGCCGACGTAGGCGACGTTATTAAGGACAAAGCTCGCCGGATAGCCCACGCCAATGGCAGAGGCCGACCCGCCGAAAGTGCTGCGATGCACCCAGTTTCCGTTTTGCGTATAGTTCAGGTTGGCTTGCGTGCAGGAAAACACGATAGCTAATACCAGTATCGTGAACAAAGTAAAATTGATCCGTTTCATGCTCATTTCTTTGGGTTAGAAGAATCAGAATCAGGTAAATGAATGCCCATTTTTTTCATTTCTGCAGTATTGATCATCGGGATTTGGTTTTTCACCAGCCGGTCGTAGACGACTTGTCCTACAGCCAGCGCATCTTCTTTGGTGCTGAAACCATACTGCCCTTTTATGTCGGGAATAACATCCTGGTGAATGTACGGATGTCCGCTGGTCAGGATGTCGTACCCCCAGCCACGCTTTGTCTGGATAGCCCTCAGTTCGACCAGAACATGATTCTTTCTCCATTGGCGGCGGCGCTCAAGGCCGATCCACACACAAACGATGATCACTACTACCATCAAAAGGGCCACGCCCCATTTCCGAAAAAAATCTGCCATATTATATTAGTCGTACTGGTTGTAAGTCAGTTGCGGGAAAAATTCTTCACAATCCGAGAACCCGGCAGTAGAACCCTGGCTCAGGCCGGTGGCTACAAACCCCCTTGATGTCGCGGTACCCACGATGGAAGGGACATTGCCGAGAATGCTGAAGCCTACAGCACCAGTCCTGGCCGTCCCTTTATAAGGTGTCTTTTCTGTCCACAGGTCGCTGGCGAAATCATATTCCCAGGTAAAAGTGACATCGCTACCATTATTGGAACCCAGCGTGACATAACCTTTGTCACCATCAAACTGGCCCAGTATCGTAAAGCCGGCCGCATTCCTGCGGACGATATTGGTATAGCCATCATCATACGTGCCCGCGGTGGTATTGTAAATGTCGCGCAACCTGGTCCAGGATATAGTGGAGGTATCGCTCATCGGTTTAAAGGCCCAGAAGTCATAACAGGAAGTCCCGGCAGCCCATTTGGAACCAGGGGTATAACCGGTAACAATATAGCCCTGACCTTTGTAATTAAAGCTGACAGCGCCCGAACGTTGAGAACCCGGGAAGTATTGCTGCTGGATCCAGGAGTTAGTGCTGGGGCTATACCTCCAGACATCGGTGAAATAATAATAGTTATTCGTCCCGGTCAACACATAGGCCGTCGTGTCGAAACTGAAAGCGACTGCATCAAAACGGGGATAGGTCGTGCTGTCGTCATGGATCGAATCAATTTCCTTCCATCCACCGCTGGGCGAATAGGAATAAAAATCGGCCAATGCAGTATATCCATCATTAGCCAGGCCCGCTCCGAGGTAACCAACGGTCCCACCGATATTAAAAGCTACCGCATTGCTGCGCGGCTGGCCAGGGAAGGCCTGTACCTGTGCCCACGAACCGTAGGCGCTGTCATACCCATAAGGAGTATAAGGTACCGATGCAGCTGTATAACTAAACATGGTGTTTAACTTCTGATTCGGTGTCAGCGGGTCAATGCCAGTCCCTACATAGGCAACATTATTGATAACAAAGCAGGCGCCTTCCCCCATGGCGATTCCGGAAAAGGTCGCACGACTTACCCAGTCACCGTTTTGCGTATAGTTTAGGTTACTTCTGGAACAGGAAAACAGGATAGTCAGTAACATTAGTGAGAACAAAGTAATGTTGATCTGCTTCATATTTTTATACAAATTTTCCGCTAAAGTATTTGAAGTCCACATAGTAAATTCGTTAAAATGTATTTCCTGTCACTTTTAATCGATAATATGGCTAAATTTATATACAAAACACGAATCCAGGGCGTTTTTTATTTATCGCTGCCGGAATGCCCCTGTCGGGCTGAGGCTATTTCCCTGAAAAAGAGGCATTAACACGACATTTTACACGGCAACGGGAGGCCGGATTGCCGTCGGGTCAGAATTTAGATTAGTATATAAAAAGTGAAGATTAGTCGTTTTTTTATGCCATTTAATACATACTAACAAAATAGTAACAGTTCGACCCCCTAATATTGCAAAAATTCGCCCGAGGCAGTGCCCGTAAATGCCTGGCGTATTTGACTGAATAAGAAACCAGCATGACTATCATACACAATCACTTGCGAAAAGAACTGCTTTTTCTCTTTCTTTCCATAACGGCGTTATTTTTTTTGGTCGGCTGTCAAAAGCAGCCCTCCCTCACCTTTGGCAGCACCTATGTGCCCGATAACGGCCAAACCAATATCATCGTGGTAGACTCCTCGACCATCAATATGTCTACCGTCTATACGGACTCTACCGCCACTGACGCTACAGGATACCTCATGGTAGGCAGCTATAAAGATGCTTTCCTGGGCCAGATGAGTTCCACTGGCTATATCCAGCTGCAGCCCCCGGTCACCCTCCCCACCCTCAATTACCTGGTAGACACCTATGATTCGATCGGGATGGTGATGATTTTCAGGACCAATAACCCATTCTATGGGGATACCACCATACCGCAGACCTACCAGGTTCAGGAGATCGATACTCTCTTCCAACTGGCTCCCTTCCAGCCCGGTTGGTACAGCAATCACTCCTTACCGCTGGGTCCGGTTATTGGTCAGGGGTCCGTCTTCATCACCCCGACGCGGCCTACTACGACCGAGAATATAGATACCATCCGGATCCCAATGGACTACAGTCTCGGCCAGCAGCTCTATAATATGGTCTATAATAAGTCCGATACGATGACGACCCTCACGACCTTCCAGCAATACTTCCCGGGCCTTGCCATCTCCGAGGCGCCGGGCAGCCAGGGTAACATCTACGGCTTCAGGGACAGTTCGATCATGCGGATCTATTACCAGGAGAACAGCACCGGCGGGGTCAGCACGACGAAATACATCGATTTTACCCTGAATAATAAGAGCTTTCAGTTCAATAGCCTGACCGCTAACTGGGCAGGTAGTCCTATCTCCAACCTCGCCAAACCGACCTCACTCTCTCAACCTCCTCCCCTTACCTCATCTGCACAGACAGGGCATGCATCCTATGTGCAGACGATCGGAGGGTTGAACGTCAAACTTACCTTTCCTTACCTGAACTCGATCGCCCAGCGACCGGACTATATCGGCCTGCTCCGGGCTGAGCTGACAGTCATCCCACTGGCAAACAGTTTCAGCACCACTTATACCTTGCCGCCTCAAGTGGGCGTCTACAGTACCGACTTGCACAACCTCATCGGCGCGCCGGTGCTGGCCGTTGGTTCCGGGACACCTCAGACCGGCAATCTTTCGCTCAATTATTTTTTACCCCTGCAGACTGCATATAACTATGATGTCACGAACTTCGTAGCATTCCAGATCGTCAATACCGCCCCGGGCGCCGATTCGACGGGATTGATTCTTAGTATCCCCCCCCCTACCGGAGACGCCACATTCAAACGGCTGGTTATTGCTGACCAGACCTATCCGGCCAATGAGCGGATCATCCTTAGTGTCTATTATATATCTCTTTACCCCCATCAATAACTAACTAACTTATACTATCCGGATGAAACCGAGCATCAACAAACTTGTCACACAGGCCATTCACCCGCGAGGTTCCGTCCGGATGATCCTCATCACTCTGCTCACCATCATCTCCGTAAAAATGATGGCCCAGAATAATAGTCTCCCTTATTCCCAGATGGGTATCGGGGATCTGGAGGATGGTTATTATAACCGCACGTCGGGGATGGCCAACACAGGTATCGCCTATCGTTCGAACCGCTTCCTGATCCAAAATAACCCTGCTTCTTTCAGTGCGCTGACCGACCAGTATTTTACTATGGAACTCGGCATCCGCGGTGAATATATGTCTTACGCCGGTACGCAGGTCAATGTCGCCAGCACTGAATCCGGCGATATCACCTTCCGCAAACTCGTCATGGGGCTCAAACTGAGCAAGCACTGGGGCACCAGCGCCGGCTTGGTTCCTTTTAGCACTCAAAACTATCAATTCTCGGTCCCTTACTACCTTGTCGGTACTACCGTCCAGATCGCCAACAGCTATTACCAGGGACACGGCAGCGTCAACAAGGCCTACTGGGCCAACTCCTATGAGTTTTTCCATCACCTGTCCCTCGGTGTCGAAGCAGGCTATATCTTCGGCCAGCTGAACCAGAACAATATCATCCAAGCCAGCGCCAACGGCGCCACGCTCGTCTCCTCTACCAACGACCTCAACCTGAATAACCTGTATTTCACCTACGGGATGCAATTTTACGGCAATGTCGGTAAGAAGTGGAGATACACGCTCGGCGCCACCTATTCCATGAAGGCTAGCCTGCTCGCCGCCAGCACCAAGCTAGTCCTGAACAATGACTCCGCCATCCTTCAGAATATCCAGAACAATGAAAGTTACCTTAACCTTCCCAATGCCTACGGCGCCGGTTTGGCCATTACCTACAAGGATAAATACACCTTCCTGGCAGACTTTCGCTACCAGGACTGGAATGGCGTGGCAACGACGAATACCCTGGAATATCCGGGCCAGGGCTACAGTATTGTCAGCGCCGAAAGAGGTTCCGTCGGTTTCGAAGTGTCCCATAAAAAGACCTTCTACAATACGAGGGTCGAACTCAATTACCTCCAGGCCGGTCTGTATTATGGTAATACCTACCTGCAGATCAACGGCCAGCAGATCAGGGACATGGGCATCACCGCAGGCATCGGCGCCAATTCCCTCAAGTCCCCGCTGGCTTATGATATCATCTTCCAGTACGGGATCAAAGGGACGACTGCCAACAACCTGATCCGGCAAAATTACGCCGATCTTACCTTTGTACTCAACTTCGGCCAGATCTGGTACACAAAAGGCAAGAAATTTGATTAATTTACGACATGGCTCACGCTTCCCCTTCAGGGCTTGACTGGCATCACCCGATGAAAGGCCTTCCCATGATCGGGATGCTGAACTGCATCATTGTAGAAGACAATAACAAGCAGAGCGCACTGCTGAAAGATTATATTGCCAAAACACCCAATCTCTCCTTCTCTGCCAAATGCGATTCGGCCGCGGAAGTCTACCAACTGGTGACCCATTACCGCGCCAATATCATCTTCTGGGATATCCGGCTGCTGGACAACAAGATCATGCTGCGCCTCAAAGAGGCTGGTTATTACCCCATCGTCATCTGTATCGCCGATAAACAGGAGCAGGAAGAGAAAGTGACGGAGATGGATGTTTTCAGTTACCTCAGCAGACCCCTGTCCTTCGAACGCTTTCTCTCCACGATGAATAAGATCCGGGACTACCTCTCTACCACCGTCTATATCCATCATCGCAATAATCGTTTCGTCTTTATCAAATCCGAGTATAAGATCATCAAAGTGAAATTCGAGGACATCCTCTTCTGCGAAGGCATGAAAGACTATACCCAGATCTATATCAGGGGGAAAGCAGATCCGATCCTGACCCTGAATAACCTCAAATCGTTTTCCATCAAGCTGCCGGCAGAGGAATTCATCCGCGTTCACCGCTCCTTCATCGTCTCCCTCGCCCATATCGACTCTATCGCCCGCAATGAGATCTATGTAGGCAAGAAGATCATTCCCATCGGAGATAGCTTCAAAGACGACTTCTACCAGATCATCGAATGGAACTCATAGACCCCACGGGCGCCCCCTGCCCCGGTGCAATCACTCACCGTAACGGCCAATGCCCGGCGCGTCTCCCCGAAATGTCTTAATTTTGCAATATGTACACTCCTAAGATCATCCGGGTGGCCATCCTCGACCTCTATGAAGGGCAGGCTAACCAGGGTATGCGTTGCATCCGTGAACTCTTGCAGGAATTCGGCCTCGCCCATGACCTGACCCTTGAAGTCGATGAATTCGAAGTGCGGCTGAACAAAAAAGTCCCTGATCTTTCTTACGATATCTATATCTCCAGCGGCGGCCCGGGCAGCCCCCTGGACAGTGTCGACAGTGAATGGGAAAAGGTCTACTTCAGGTGGCTGAAGGAAGTGGAACGTTACAACGACTACCCCGCCTGTCCTGCCCGGCGACAGGTGCTCTTCATTTGCCACTCCTTCCAACTCATTTGCCGGCATTATGGCATCGCCGAAGTCACCAGCCGCCGGTCGACAGCCTTTGGCGTATTCCCCGTCCACATGATGGAAGGTGCCACCGAAGAACCGGTCTTCTCAGGTCTGCAGGACCCGTTCTATGCAGTGGACAGCCGCAGCTACCAGGTCATCCGGCCAGACCGGCAGCGCATCGCCGATATGGGTGGACGTGTCCTGGCCATTGAAAAGGAAAGGCCGCACGTCCCGCTCGAAAGGGCTATCATGGCCGTTCGCTTCAATGATGCCATGATCGGCACCCAGTTCCATCCCGAAGCCGATCCCACCGGCATGAGCATGTACCTGCGGAGGGACGATCGGAAAAAGACAGTGATTGCCGAACACGGAGAAGAGAAATGGAAGAGTATGGTCGACCATCTCGAAGATCCGGACAAGATCCGCTGGACCTATTCTCACATCATCCCGAATTTTCTGACCTACGCGTTGCAGTACTCCGGCATTACCAGCGGGGAACCTGTTTAATGCCCACCGCCTGCCGATCATTTCCCGAAACGGCGTAACTTTCCTCAAAACAAGCCGCCATGGTACCATCATTGCGAAAAGCCTTCAATGAAGCCTTCACCCGGCAACGCTTCAACGACTTCCTGGCCGACCTTGACAGCAGACATCCCGGCGCTATCGATTTCCGCGTGGCCGAAACACCGGTATTCATTCCAAAATATTTTTTGTCCAGACTCACCGATATTTGCGAGCACCTTGTCGATCTCATTCTCGAACCCCGTTTCAAGGACTGGACAGAACGCTCCATCCCGGCCGGCGACCGGATGCCCAACGAAAATGATCACCCCCACTTCCTTGCCTTCGACTTCGCAATATGCGAAGATGGACAAGGGGCCTATGAACCCCAGCTCATCGAAATGCAAGGCTTTGCCAGCCTTTACGCCTTCCAGACCTATTATCCCGCAACGCTTCGCCGGCATTTTGCCGTTCCCGCCGGCTACAGCCAGTTCCTCAACGGTTATGACCAGGACAGCTATCTTTCCCTGCTGCGCGAGGTGATCGTCGGCGACTGCCCGACCGAAGAAGTGATCCTTCTGGAGATCCGGCCCCATGAACAAAAGACACGGATCGACTTCTATTGCACCCAGGACTACCTGGGCATTCAGCCCGTCTGTTTGTCAGAACTGATACAGGAAGGAAGAAAATTATATTATATTAATGCCGCAAGCGGGAAGAAGACTCGGGTATCACGGATTTACAACCGGGTGATCTTCGATGAATTGCACAGGTCGGCGGAACGACTGGGATCGGGGTCGGGGTCGGGATCGGACTCTCATGTCGATATCCGCCAGGATCTCGACGTCAAATGGATAGCCCATCCCAACTGGTTCTATCGGGTCAGTAAATTCGCCCTGCCCTTCATCCGCCATCCTTATGCGCCACCCGCCTTCTTCCTCAGCGAGCTCAAACAACCACCTGCCGACCTGGAGAATTACGTATTAAAACCATTGTTCTCTTTCGCCGGACAGGGAGTCATCATCGACCCGCAATTGTCAGATCTTGAAGTCGAACATCCGGAAAACTACATCCTGCAACGTAAAGTGAAGTATGCCGATCTCATTCCAACCCCGGACATACCCGCCAAAGCAGAGATCCGCATGTTATACCTGTGGAAAGACGGCGCCCCCCGGCCCGGTCTCGCTATCAACCTCGCCCGCCTCAGCAAGGGAAAAATGATCGGGGTCAACTTCAACAAAGATAAAGAATGGGTAGGCGGCAGCGTGGGGTTCTTCGAACGTTGACGCGCCCGCGATGACGCTCTCGCGCCCCTCTAGCCGCGTATGGCCGCCCCCGATGGTGCGAATACGAATACCGATCCTCCCGATTCTACATACAGCTTTTTATCCTCCGGATCAAGCGCCAGCATGGTGATGCCGGTCGGCGCAGCCAGCGACTGCATGATTTCGCCGGTCTGCCCATTCACTATCTCGAGCGTCCCGGCCCCATCCGGCCGGCAACGGAAGATGAGCCCGGTTTCCTCATCGATGATGTGCGGTATGTCCAGCTCCCCTTCCGGCTGCGAATCCTGCTCCCCCACCCGCGGCATCACCACCACGGACAACAGGCGCCGGCTGATGTCCGGCGGCAACGGGTACCTTGCCCGGTGCGAAAAGATATATTCCCTGAAGGCAAACTCCCGGTTCCGGAAGAACCAGGTGACGACCAGCATCAGCAGGATAAAAACAGTCACGAGCTGAAAGATTTTTACCATGACCCAATTTACCACCTATCTTTAGTACTCTTTAATTTATACTATGGATTTGCAATTAAAAGGCAAGACCGCATTGGTGCTTGCGGCCAGCAAAGGCCTGGGAAAAGCCTGTGCGGCCAGGCTGGCGGAAGAAGGGGCTGATGTCGTCATCGGCGCCCGCAACGCAGCGACATTGAAGACTGCAGCAGAAGAGATTCAGCGGACGGCAAAAGGCCGCGTGCTGACCGTACCGGTGGACGTACGGCAACCGGAGGAGGCGGCAGCCATCGTCAACGCTACTGTAGCCGCCTTCGGCAAGATCGATATCCTGGTCAATAATGCCGGCGGCCCTCCCTTCGGTACATTCGAATCCTTCGATGAAGCTGCCTGGCAATCCGCTTTCGAACTGAATCTGCTGAGCGCTGTCCGGTTCAGCCGGCTGGTGATCCCCCATATGCGAAAGACCGGCAGCGGCCGCATAATTAATATCGTCAGCCTCTCTGTAAAGACATTCCTGGCCAACTCCGTCCTGTCCACCAGTCTGCGCATGGGCGTGGTCGGTATGGCCAAAATGCTGTCCAATGAGGTAGGCCCCGACCAGATCACCGTCAATAACGTAGCGCCGGGATTGATCCTGACGGACCGGGTCAGAGATACCATGACGATGCGGCCAGGTGTCGCTTTCGAAGAGTTGCTGGCCGAGCGGACTAAAGATATTCCGTTGGGCCGGATCGGCCGGCCGGAAGAACTGGCGGCACTCGTAGCCTTCCTGGCTTCTCCACTGGCCGGCTATATCACGGGCGCTACCATCCAGGTGGACGGCGGCGCTGTTAAGGCGCCTTACTGATCCTTTCGCTGCTGAACATTTTTGCCTGCCAGCTGGCAGTCGTATCATCAGCGGAATGATAGCGGGTGACGACACAGCTCTGCGCCTCCGGCACCACTACGAGCGATGCATAATTTTCGAACTCGCCTTGTGCGAGCACCTCCTCACCGGTAATATGACGGAGGTTGTAGGGGAAATCACGCAGGACAGAATCGATAGCGGATGGAAAAGCCACCACCTTGACCCGGGCGTTGGCAGCAGGGCTCGCAGCGGCAGGAGACTGCGGTCCCGCCTGCGCGAAGACAGACTCATACACCACTACGGCCATGATTAGGGTCATAACTGTTTTCATTTGATATAAATTTGAACAAGTGTACGGTTTTTGCCCCGCTCCTGCCAGCGCAGCTTATCCACTTATCCACATTTTTCTGTACCTTCGACCGAAAATCATCCATGCAGAACCTCAGCAATACGCCTGTTCAGGAAATGCGTCCTGGCTTCCTGGGAAAAATGGTCCACGGAGATAAAAGCTCCCTTGTATTCTGGGAGATCAAAAAGGGAAGCGTTACACTGATGCATGATCATTTACATGAACAGATCACTTACATCATGGAGGGAGAGCTGGAAATGGTCATAGGGGGCGAAAAATACCTCCTGAACGCCGGAGACTACCATGTTATTCCGTCGAATGTGCCCCACTCGGCTATTGCAATCACAGACTGCAAAGTGATCGACAGCTTTGCTCCGGCCAGGGATGATTACAGATAAAAATGCACTTATGGAACAGGCACACGATCATAGCGACCACAACCACAAACACGGCGACCACAGTCATGACGACCATAGTCACAGCCATGATCACGACCACGCCCACGGCTTCGGTCACCACCACCATCCCATCAACCTGACCAGCGTCAACCGGGCCTTTGTGATCGGTATCGTGCTGAACTTCGCTTTTGTCATCATAGAAGTCATTGTCGGCCTCACCATTCATTCCCTGTCGCTGTTGTCCGACGCGGGGCATAACCTGGCGGATGTAGCCAGTCTGGCGATGGCCCTGGTAGCTATCAGGCTGCTCCGTGTCAAGCCCAACGAGCACTATACCTATGGTTATAAGAAGACGACCATCCTGGTGGCCCTGCTTAATGCTGCCATCCTGCTGCTGTCGCTGGGAGCGATCACCTACGAGGCTATTCACCGCCTGATGGCGCCCGAGCCGGTGGCCGGGATGAAGATCTCCATCGTGGCAGCCATTGGCATAGGCATCAACGCCGTGACAGCGCTCCTGTTCTTCCGCAACAAGGACAGCGATCTGAACGTCCGCGGCGCTTTCCTCCACCTGTTGTCAGACGCCATTGTATCGGCAGGCCTCGTCATCGGCGGCGTCGTGATCTTCTATACAGGCCTTTATTGGATAGACCCCGTTCTCAGCCTGGTCGTAGCCGTCATCATCCTCTTCAGCACCTGGCAGCTGCTGCGGGATAGCCTGCGCCTCTCCCTGGATGGCGTCCCGGCAGGAATTGAAATCAAAAAGATAAGAGAGACGATCAGCCGCATGAAAGACGTTAAAGGCTGCCATCATATCCATATCTGGGCTATCAGTACGACGGAGAACGCCCTCACTGCCCACCTGGTCGTCGACCGCAACACCGATATGCAAACCGTCGAGGCGCTGAAACACAAAATCAAACACCAACTGCTGCATCAGAACATCCAGCACGCCACCCTGGAGATCGAAATGGAAGATGCGCCCTGCGACGAGCCGGATTGCTAAGGGCCTGCACTCCCGTCCACCATTCTTGCCGTAGCTCCCCTAATTGATAAATCCCCAGAGAACGCCAAACCGGATCACCATCCCCGGTTCCGGATAGCTCGGCGCCACGAAATTATTTGCGTAAAAACCAAAGCCATTAGGCTTAAAGGCAATAGCATTCAGATTCTCCAACCTGACATATCCGGTAAAGCTACGGATACGCAGGTGCAGGTACAGATTGATGTCAGGCAGACGTTGAGCAATAGTCGAATCACTCTGTGTAAAGAACTGCCCGGTCAGTGGCGAATATCCATCCGCCTTATAGGTGCTGATATATCGTATTTCTGTCCCAAAGCTGAGGAACAGGTTATGAAACCCAAAATTTCCGTCATACCCTATCTGGTTAAAGGACACCAGCAAAGGTACATGCACCGGCGCCGACCCGGCCACCTGCTGGAAAGTTGTATTGGTCCGCCATTTCCAGTGCCGGTAGATCGTAAATTGCTTCTTAAGACTGATCTCCAGCATGTTGAACAAAGTCCCTGCCTGACCCAGCTTATAGAAGTTCTGGACATAGGAATAATTGCTCATCAGGTAATACGACCCCGTCAGGCTCATGAGATGTTCAGGCTGGTCCAGCGACGCAAAAATATGGGTAGTATTTTCCTTGTTTGCAGTGTGCGCCGTCGGGTCATAGTTGAAGCTGCTGCCGCTATTGAAGATATAGGAAGGCGTACGGAGGACATTCTCGAAACCTCCCTGGAAATAACCTACCGTTCGGCTGATGTACCTTTTCAGTGAAATATAGGCATTATAATTCCCTACGTCCAGCCCCTCCAGGTAAAACCTACCATAGGCTTCGATATCCCACTTCTGGTTGCGGGTCTTGTTGCGGTATTCCGCATGCCCGAACACATTATAGTCGCTGGCGCTTCCTTTCGGAAAGATCAGGCTGCCGGAATACAGGCTCGACGAATCGAAGGTCCCTTTTATCAACTCCACCGTAGCGCCAATCTTAAAGAATTGCTGCGGATTATGCGCATCGGGGAACTGGTAGATGGAAAAATCATCCGACACCACATGCCAGGAATCCTTCCGCCAAAAGGTGTCCGCCACTAATTGGGTACCGATCTGCGGCCTGCCCACATAATCCAGGTTATAGTTCTTCGTATACCAGGTACTGTCCAGGGTGTATACGCCCGGCACGGCTTCATCGAGGAACATATAGCTGTAGGTCGTGTACGCAAGCGTATTCTCCAGCCGGACACGCGGATAGAACAGTGGGATCACCGAGGTATCCGTCACAATGGAATCCTTTTGCCCCAAATCGTACTGGTTCCGGAACAACAGCGTATTGGTCGAATATTTGGTGCCTGTAGTGACCGAGGTGACGAAAGGGTTACCATAGGAACTCGTAAGGTTATTCCCCAGGTTCACCGGCAACGTCAGCTGATTGCTATAATACGAAGTGTCGAGATCTGATTTGCTCATCAGCCCCCCGTTGTCCGAAGCCTCCAGTTTATTGCCGACGAAAATGAAAAAATTCTGATACCGTTTGTTATGCGACTGATACCAGGTGGCGATCCGGTAGTTGTCATGATTGGTATTCTGGTTCTGAAACTTCCCCGGCGCATTGATCAGCCGGTATTGAAGGACAAAATTGAAATTCGGTGTTACATTCTGCGTGTGAAAGATATCGATGGTCTGTTCGGATCTGCTGCCCAGGAAATACCCCAGTTCGGTATAAGGCTTGGTAGTATTGTAAAACTTGGTATCATTGACAGTGTACAGGTACACGTCATAAGCATGAAAACCCGGATCGAATCCCGATTGCAAATGGGGCGTAAAGATGAGGCTACGGGCCGGCGTACCCAGGTTGCCCAGGTTGATATAGGTATCGGGACGGGGGATCTTCGTTCCGTAGTCCAGGATATCGGAATCCAGTTTGTTCAGGCTACTCGAGTCCAGGTAACGAAAATGGAGGGTGATGGTATCCGCTTTCCGGTGGGCCAGTGTATCGGACCCTTTGCTGCCGCCACCGCCGCCGCCCCCAAATTTGGACAAAGTATTCTGCGCCAGCAGGCCAGACCCCGAAAAGAGTATGATGATCACTACCCCGGCTGTTATGATACGGCGTCCCTTCACTGCTGAAATAATTCCGGACAAGTTACTCATTAAGTGGCCATCGGCGGTTATAATAAAGTTAATGTTCCTGTGCAGCTCCACAGCCATCGCTGATCACAGCTCTGCGACCAATCCCTTGAAAAGCGCGGTCAGCTTAGGTTCTGCAGCTGCCGCCGCCTTCAATACCTCTTCGTGCGTGATCAGGTTGTCTTCTTCCCTGATCCCCAGGTCCGTGATCACGCTGATGGCAAATACCCTTAGTCCTATATGCCGGGCAGCGATCACCTCCTGTACCGTACTCATCCCTACTGCATCCCCGCCGGCAATATGTAATAATTTATATTCGGCACGCGTCTCGAAACTCGGCCCCGTAACGCCGGCATACACTCCCTGGTGTACCGGAATCTGCAGGCGGGCGGCAATGCTCGTCGCCAGACCGATCAGTTGCTTGTTATAAGGCTCGCTCATATCCGGAAACCGCGGCCCCAGCCCGGTCTCATTATTTCCCACCAGCGGGTTCACCGTAAACAAGCTGATATGGTCCCTGATGATCATCAGGTCCCCGACCCGAAACGCCGCATTCATCCCACCCGCCGAATTGGACAACAACAGAGTCTCTACGCCCAGAAATTTCAGCACCCGGATCGGAAATACGACATGGTCGGGAGGATAGCCTTCATAATAATGGAACCTGCCGGACAGAACGACTACAGGATGCCCTCCCAGCGAACCGAAGATCAGCTTGCCCTTATGCCCCTCCACCGTAGATACCGGAAAATGAGGGATCGATTCATAGGCAATCTCCTGCTCTACCTCGATCTCGCTGGAGAGATTGCCCAGGCCGCTGCCGAGCACGATGCCCACCCGCGGCGCGGAAGGACAGACAGATCGAATGGCCCGGACTGTCTCCTCTATCTGTTGTAAGATGGTCAATCCCATATCAGGATACGGCTTTATTGACCAAAGCCGCCGCTTCACTCAGCAGGATGGCGGACTGCACCTTCAAACCACTTTGTTTGATCAGTTGCCCCGCCTCTTCGGCATTGGTGCCTTGCAGCCTGACGATGATCGGCACTTTAATATCGCCAATGGACTTGTATGCATCGATCACACCCTGCGCCACCCGGTCGCAACGAACGATGCCGCCAAATATATTGATCAGGATAGCTTTCACCTTCGGGTCCTTCAGGATGATGCGAAACCCGGCTTCCACGGTCTGCGCATTGGCCGTACCGCCGACATCCAGGAAGTTGGCGGGTTCCCCGCCGCTCAGCTTGATCATATCCATGGTGGCCATGGCCAGCCCGGCGCCATTGACCATGCAACCGACATTGCCGTCTAATTTGACAAAATTGAGGTTATACTTGCCGGCTTCCACTTCCGTAGGATCTTCTTCGCTGATATCACGCATCGCTTCCAGGTCGGGATGACGCATCAGGGCGTTATCGTCCAGGTTCATCTTGCAATCCACCGCGAGGATCTTGTCATCACTTGTCTTGAACAGTGGATTGATCTCCAGCATCGAGCAATCCAATCCCGTATAGGCATTGTATAAGTTCGTGACGAACCTGACACAATTTTTGAATGCTTCACCGCTCAACCCCAGGTTGAAGGCAATCTTCCGGGCCTGGAAAGGCTGTAGGCCGCCGCTCGGATGTACCCATTCCTTAAAGATCTTGTCGGGGGTGTTGTGCGCAACCTCTTCGATATCCATCCCTCCTTCAGTGCTGTACATGATCACATTCTGCCCTTTCGCCCTGTCCAGCAGGACCGAAAGATAAAGCTCCTTGACAGGATTGGCGCCCGGATAATAAACATCCTGTGCGATCAATACCTTATTGACTTTTTTGCCATGAGGACCGGTCTGGATCGTCACCAGCGTGCCGCCAAGGATGTTGCTGGCGATTTGTTTCACTTCTTCTGCACTCTTACCGACCGCCACACCCCGCTGTTCCGTTCCATCGATCTTTCCCTTACCCCGGCCGCCTGCATGTATCTGGGCCTTTACCACAGCAAAATTGTTACCATATTGTACTTTAAGATTCTTATAAGCTTCTTCCGCCGCACCGGCATTGTCCACCGGGATGCCTTCCTGTACGGGTACCTGATATTTCTTCAGTAGTTCTTTGGCCTGATATTCATGCAAGTTCATGTATCGAAAATTTAGGTGTAAAAATAGGGCAGAATGCGGTAACCCCCAAAATGTAATGTGAGCCGCGTCCGGCGGCTTAATATCCCGGTGCGCGCCCCCCGTATATCACTGCAGCGGCCTGATTCCCGCCTTTTGAAGCTGTTCCACGATATAATCGCCGATTGCCTTGCCCTGCACCTGCCCAGATACCACGGCATCCCGGTAATGAATACCCCCATACAACCTCGAAATGGTCGCTTCGACGGCAGCTTCGCGGAAAGAATGGAAGGTGCGCGGCGCAATATCGAACAGCTCTTCTGCATTATCGGTATAGTCGAGCCGTTCGCCAAACAGGTAAGTCAGCACCTCCGCAGAGGACGTCGAGATGACGCTATGCCCGCTGGTATATTCGGGGAAAGGCGGGGTCTGCAGATAGGGCTGCCAGCGGGGATCAATATAGCGGTTAATATAGGTTTCCGGTCTGATCCGGTTGCTTTTATATTTCTCTTCCCAGCAGGCGATAAAGGCATCCATCAGTGTCATTGCCACCAGGGTCTCCACCTCTATCGTTTGATCGAAGTCCAGGTGGGCAGCCAGGGCGGCATTGCCGGCAATATCCATCCAGTGACCGCCCGGGCTGATCTTTTTCAGCCCGATGGCCATATGCCCCGATGTAGTGACGGCAAAAGGGTTGCAATCCCAGAATCCTGCTATCGTCCGCTGATAGAGTGAGCGCGCCCCCGTATCCTTGCTGATCGTATACACCTCCATCACGAGGTGATAGAAGGCGCTCCCCGTGTCCTTACTGAACGGCGTCAGCCGCGGCGGCATGAACTGGTCGCTCGAATCGATCACCATGGGGCGGATAGTCCGCCAGTGCGGCTCTACCGCCTCGATATAGGCAGGTGGTGTAGGATACCATGATGAATCGGTCTTCCTGGGTGAATAACGCAGCATGGCGCTCAACCGGCTATAGCCGTCGCTCCGGGACCAGCCGATCGCTTTGCTGGTCGCTGCTCTGGCCACAGCCAGGCTGCTGTCGATCACCGGCTGCGGGATATGTATGTCCTGCAGCCGCTGCACGAATTTCTTCTCCTCATCTTCCAGCATATAGCCGCTGGGCAGCATCTGCCTGCCTGTTTCGAGGATGGAATAGGCAGCCGCAATGCGGTAGTCGTAGGCCGTATCGGCGCCTTCTGAGGAATGGCCATCCGCCCCGCCGCCGGCGGCGATCGGGGTCGCCGGGTAATGCCGGATGAAAGCGGCAGGCGGAACGATGGCCGGATCGTGCTGCGACACCAGGTCATAAGCGCCCAGCATGATATAGGCGTAGTAGCGGCTCGCAGCAGGAGGATTGACGACATCATGCACCATCACCATGGTGATCGCGAATATCGACGGCCGCATATCGCCCGTCAGCATGGATTGGACTTCTCTTTGCGCAAAACCTGCCGGCATCGCCGCTCCGGATAAAGCGACCAGCAAGGTGATCATTCGAAAAGTATGCTTCATCTTTTATCGCTCTTTATAAAATTGTAAACTGTCTTCGGCCACGCCGATGACGATGTATTTTCCACCGTCAATGGTGATTTCCGTGGCTGATTTCACATCCCCCTTAACGGACAGGCCGGCAGCCGGCTGGGTAACATACGTGAAATGACCGTTGCCGTCTCCTTTCAGCAGGCACCCGTAGTTGGCATCCATGCTACCCATTTTTAAGCGGTTGTCGGAGTGATTGCCCAGCAGCAGGAGATCCATCTTCCCGTCCCGGTCGAAATCCCCCGCCAGTATCCGGCAGACCGGTGCAAACTGCGCCTCTACCGGCAGCTCCATCCGAACGAAATGGCCGTTCTTGTTCAACCAGCAGACAGTACGGTTCTCCGTCGCGGTTAGCTTGCCGGCGTTGCTCAGCTCTTCAGGCGAAAAAATATCCTTCATCGTCGCTGTCGAATATTGTTTATAGGAGTTGAATTTCTTTCGCATGGGGTAGATCTGCTCGTTCAGCTCATCGCGGCTGACGAACGGATAGCTGACGCCCTGGACATAGAAATTCAGGAAGGGATCGATGGACCCGTTATGATCGAAGTCGGCATAATACAGCTCGGCAGGTTCCTTGTCCGATATCTTCAGGCAACTGTTCAGCCCCAGGTTGCCGGCTATCAGGTCTTCCTTCCCGTCACCATCCACATCTGCCAGCGTCAGGGTATTCCAGAAACCGGGCTCCGCCTTGCCGAAATAATCCGCTGTCCTGTCAACAAACCCGCCCGGCGTGTTGATGAAGACCATCACTGGCATGAACTCACCGCAGATCACCAGGTCCTTGCGACCGTCACCGTCGAGATCGATCCATTGTGCGTCGGTCACCATCCCTACATGATCGAATGGCGTCGTGACGGCAGAAAAATGTCCTTTCCCGTCATTGACCAGCAGATAGCTGCGCGGCGTCACGGGATATTGACCCGGGACCACCCTCCCGCCGACGAAGAGGTCTATATCCCCGTCACCGTCAAAATCACAGGGCCGGACGCAGGACTTGGCAGAGGCACTGACATCGGGCAGAGCGCCATCTGCCCTGTACAGGCCACCTTTGCCGTCATTGAGGTACAGGATATCCTGCAGTGCCGGCGTATTCGGCTCCCACAGGGAGTAGCCGCCCTTGGCGACGTACAGGTCCGGCCAGCCGTCGCCGTTAGCATCGAAAAAAGTCGCAGCGGACGTCGTCGAGCTGTCTTCATAACCCATGGCCGGCCCGGATGCATCGAACTTTCCTCCCGGAAGCTGCATGTACAACCTGCCCGGCCGGGACTTATCGCCGCTGATAAAAAGATCTTCCCGGCCATCTTTGTTGACATCCGCCCGCGCGATCACCGGACCAGTCCGGGAGTACATGAACAACATCAGCAATTGCCGTTTGAAATCGTTATCCCCGAATCCTTCCTGTTTGTAATCGATGAAGGCCGGCGCTTTAGTGAATACAGGTGGTGGGGCGGGTCTGCCTTTAGCGGCTTGCGCTATCGGCGCCTCCTCCTGAACGACCAGCCGCTGATTCAGCTGAACCCCGACCATCCGCTGCCGCGCGCCGTCCGGCCAGATGATGACCAGCGAGTCCGCTTTTGACGCCTGCCCGAAACCGAAGTGTACTTCTGCCAACATACGTGAAAGATAGCCCCGCGCAGGATTCACCTCCTCGTACTGCATCATGCCGTTGCTGTAGGCATATACCTTGGCCCCGATGGCCTCAGTATTGCCCCCCTTCCCCTGCAGTTTAACGGCCAGGTAGCTGCCACCGCCCTGCTCGCGGCTGTTGTTACGGTAAATGAAAGCCTCCTTATTGATATTATTCACAACGAGGTCGAGGTCGCCGTCATTATCGAGATCGGCATAGACGGCGCCGGAAGAGACGGCCGGCTGATCTATGCCCCACTGCTGCTGCATATTCGTGAAGGTGAGATTGCCGTTATTGCGGAAGATATACTTCTTCAGCTGGGAAGAAGGCATAGAGTCTATCAGGTCCATCAACCGCACCGGCTCGCGGTCCATGGCCTGCCGGATCTTGTAGTCCCCCCAGTATCGCAGGAAGTCCTTGTTGGTATAATCCCGGAGGTAGCCATTGGTAATGAAAAGGTCCTTATAGCCGTCATTATCGAAGTCGGCCAGTAGCGGGCACCAGCTCCAATCCGTGGCGGCTATGCCGGCAAGCTGCCCTATTTCGCTGAAGGTGCCGTCGCCGTTGTTCAGCTGCAGCATATTGCGCATGTATTGCTGCTGCAGCCCCTGCCCCGTCATCAGTTGGAAAGATTCATAGTTCTCCTGCAGTTGCAGCAGCTTCTGACGGCGGTTGTCTTCCGGCAGCATATCCAGGTTGACGACATCGGGAAGACCGTCGTTATTGATATCGGCAATGTCCACGCCCATGGAGAACTGCGCCAAATGGCGAAAACACTTGTCCGCCATATCCGTAAAGGTCCCGTCATGGTTATTGATGTACAGGTAATCCGGCTCATTATAGTCATTGGTGACATATACATCCGGCCAGCCGTCCTTATTGATATCCGCTATGGCAATGCCTAATCCATAAGTCAGCGGACTTTGCCGCAGCCCCGCCTTTTGGGACACATCGACGAAATGGCCGCCCCTGTTCTCGTACAGCTTGTCTCCGGCCATCGGGTCCAGGTCATTGCGGTATTTGGCCATCTCCATATTGTCGATCTTTTTGACGCTATGACGCAGCAGGAACATATCCAGGTCTCCGTCGTTGTCATAATCGAAAAAGGCCGCCTGGGTACAATAACCGGAGTCATTGAGACCGTATTCCGCAGCCTCTTCCTTGAAATGCAGGTTCCCCTGGTTGATGAACAGCTGGTTGCCTCTAAGCGACGCATCCTTGCCGGAATAGCAGATATAAATATCCAGCAGGCCGTCACCGTTGACGTCGGCCATCGTCACCCCGGTCTTCCAGCCGCCGGGACGGCCTTCCAGGCCTGCTTCACGGGTGATGTCCCTGAACTTCATCCCGCCGAGGTTGAGGAATAATTTACAGGGTTTGTCATTGGCGGTAAAAAGGAGGTCCGGCAGCCCGTCATTGTTGATGTCGCCGACGGCTACGCCGCCGCCATTGTAGAAATATTCATAGTTGAGGACATTGAGCTGCTCGCTCTCTTTGATGTCGTTGCTGAAGTGAATGCCTGTTTCCTTCGGCGACAGCAGGGTGAACAGAGGGGGCTGTGCTGACCCGGCGAAAGGAAAGAGAAGCCAGGTCACGGAAAGAAAGAAAAGATGTCTCCTGTTTGGTGATGACTTACTGCACATAAATCATATGGATTAAAAAGAACAAGACTACCCGAAGGTAGCCTTGTCAATCGAAACAAACAACTGCTGCAATATTTTATTTATCCCAATAGACCTGCGAGATCCAGGTATCACCACCGCTGATGTTTTTGACAGCCGCCGAGTAATTAGCCGGGTTGGTAGTGCCTTCCGAAGAAGGATAGATCTCCCTCCTGGGTATGACGCCGCCGGTAAAATTGCCGGGATAGTTGACCGGCGTCAGCACCGGATAGCCCGACCGGCGCCAGTTGCTCCAGGCCTCGCTGAAGTCGAACAGCGTACCCATGGTGACCCATAACTGCATATTGATCATCGCCAGAGAATTCGTCTGGGAGGAAACGTCCAGGGGATTGGCTGTCGCATAAGTGCCAGCGGTGGCAGCGGTGATCGGCGTAGTACCGTTGAAGGTTCCGTACGTCTGCAACGCTGCAGCGAGACCATTGGCATAGTGCGTTGAAGCCGAAACGCCCACGTTCCAGCCCCTCGCGGCCGCTTCTGCCAGTAACAACTCCGTCTCCGCATAAGTCAAAATAAACCCGGGTGTGTTCAGCGCCAGGTATAGCGCAGAGGTTGGGCGGGAATAATTGCCGGTAGGGTTCACATCGCTGCCGGTGCCTGTGGGACCAGGATAGCCGGGTGCATTGCTGATATCGGTAGCACCACCGTTCTCGTCATAGCCATTGGGCATACCATTCTGAGCCGAAGGCGTGGAAACTCCCGCCAGGCTTTCATTGGCGGAATTCTTCAGCCCGGCCTGCGGCACTTCCGCAATGACGGGCAGCCGCGGGTCATTGTTGGTCTTCAGGTAACTGATCAGCTGCTGACCCCACTTCACTTCAGCATAATCCTCCTCTACCTGCAGGGCGCTGGAGTTGCCGTTGCTATATCCATCGGCATGGTCAAAGGTGATATAGGCGTCGTCTGCAATGCTGCCGAATGTGCCGCCGGCATAAGCCTTTTCGGCATAGGTCTGGGCCGTGGTAGGATCTACCTTGGTCAGGCGCATGGCCATGCGCAGCATCAGCGAATAGCCGAATTTCTGCCATTCCGCGATATTGCCCGAATAAATGATGTCATTCGTCGGCAGCACCCCGCTGGCACTCAGCGTGGGGATGACCGAGTCCAGCTTGGCCAGCATGGAGGTATAAATGGCCTGTTGCGTGTCATAGACCGGTTCAGTCACACCGCTTGCAGCCTGTAAAGCCTGGGTATAGGGGCAGTCGCCGTACGTGTCCGTCACCAGCTCGAGATTCAGCAGCTGGACGATCAGCGCGATACCATTCAGGTTGGAAAGAGTCGCATCTTTCTGCGACTTGATCAGCGACTGGATGGTATACGCCTCACCCGCTGCCTGATAGGCATCGTTCCAGATGCTGGCGTCATAGGTCAGGATATTGCTGGATGCGACGTACTTGTCACCATTGCTGTAATAGTCGGGGTACTCGGCTGAGGCAAAGGTCTGCACCCACATGCTCTGGAACAGGATAGGGCCGCTATAGCCCTGATTGGCGCTCATGTAGCCCAGCTCTGCAGTCGGCAGCAGCAGGTTTGGATCGTACACCGATCCGGAAGCCTGGGTAGGATCCGTGTTGATGGCGGTGAAGTTTTTCGTGCACCCTCCCAATGTCAGCAAAAAGAGAGAACTTATATATAACCAGATCTTTCTCATAATTTCTTAATTTTTGAATTTGAAGGTGGCATTGAATCCAAAGGTCGTCGTGGCCGGCAGGCTGGTGCCCTCGATACCCATCGAGTATACACTGGCCTGGAATTCAGACTCCGGATCGATATTGGTACTGCGTTTCGTGATCATCCACAGGTTGCGGGCCACTGCCGATACGGTGATCGAATTGAACAGGGGGTTATTGCCAAGCACTTTTTTGCCCAGCGTATAGCCGAGGGTCAACTGCTTGAGCCGGATATAATCGCCGTTCAGCACATTCACCCTGGATACGGCGCCCAGCGCCTGGTAATAATCCTGAGCGGTGGACGAAACGGCATTGGCCGCATCCGTCGTTGAATTCACACCCGTCGTGATACCGCCGACACGGCCGACCAGCGTCTGCTTGTTCAGCCCGCGGTAAAGTGACCAGTAGTTGGTAGCCGAGAGTATCTTGTTACCGTAGTTGTATGTAAAGAGCGCGGACAGGCTCCAGCTCTTCAGCGTAAAGTCGGTCTTTACCCCGCCAAAGTCGGTCGGGAGTACGCTGCCGAATGGCAAATAGCTGGTCGTAGCCAGGGGTTGGCCGGTGCTATTGACCTCCATATTGCCCTTCGAATCCCGGACATAATCATGTGCCAGAATCTGGGGGCCGGCCATACCCTTGACCCATCCCGTATACGCATTCAACGGACGATAGCCACCTAGTTCAATTTCATTGCCGAAATTGTCGGTTTGCAGGACTTTGTCGTTCACATGCGTGTAGTTGACCGTAAGATCCCATTCGAAATTCCTGGTCTTGATGGGCGTACCCGTCACTTTGAGCTCAATACCACGGTTCTGGATCGACCCGGTGCCTACGACATCGCTGGCATAACCGGTGGATAGGCTCAACACTGCGCTCTCTATTTCATGTTTGGTCACGCTCGTAAAATAATCGAAATCGATTCCCAGCCGATTTTGCCAGAATTTCGTTTCGAATCCATATTCTTCTTCCGTCTTGATGAACGGCTTAAGGAACAGGTTGGGCAGCCCTGGAGGGTTGCCATAGTTTCCCGTCGGCGTGCCATTGATAGCGTTGCCCACTCCGTAATAGAGGGCATCCTGGTATGCGCCGCTACCGAAATTTCCGGTATTGGGTTCACCGCTGGTTTGGGCATAAGCCACTCTCAACTTACCATAGCTCAGCACATTGTTCGGGATGAACTGGCTGAACACAAAGCTGCCCGATACCGATGGCGTAAAGATGCTGTTATTATTAGCCGGCAGTGTAGAGTAAGCATCATACCGGCCTGTCGTATTGATGATCAGCCAATTGTCCCAGTCAAAATCCAACGAGTAGTAGGCCGAATTCACTTCGGTCAGCGCAGTGCTATAGGCTCTCCCGAAGGAGACGACGTTCGTCGGGGTATACAAATAAGGAATGACGAACTGGCTGCCATTGATCTGCGAGCTCTCCCAGTAATCCTTTCTCTCCGTAGCACCCAGTGTGGCATCCAGGTTCAGCTCCTTGTAGATCTTGTGAGTGACCCCTACCAGTTCGTCCACGTTCAGCTCATAGTGCTGCTGGTAAGTGAGACCGCCATACTGACCGGACTGACCTTGGGCATTATACGAATACAGGGTACCCGTAGGCGTGACATTTAGGTTCCGGTCATTCTCGAGGTCATATCCCGTTCGCACCATGGCATAGATCCAGGGAGTGAACTGGTATTTAGCGCTAAGATTAGAGATCAGGCGTTTCCGGTTCAGGTCATTGATCCATTTGCTGACGACGAACCAGGGATTGGTGGCATAGTTATCATCGCTGAATTGCGTCTCCATCCCTGTAGCCGCATTATAGCCTGGCTTGAAGATATTGTCATTGACGTTGGCTGCCAGTTCCAGGAAGTTGTTGGGATTGCCCGGGCCATCGGACAGGCTCGGCTGGTTCCTGTTTTCCTGGTCGATATAGTTGGCGACGACCGTGGCGCTCAGTTTATCCGTGAATTTCTGGGTAATGTTCAGGTTGAACGTTTTCCGGTCGAGGCCGCTATTGCGGACGATTGAGCTGTTATCGAGATTGGATACCGACAGGCGGAAGTTGGTCCGGTCGTTAGCACCGCTGGCCGAGATCGTATTGGTCAGCGAAGGTCCTATCCGGTAGATCTGATTCATGTTCTTACTATACTTATTGGCCGAATACGCGTAATCCTGGCCGTTGAACTGGATCGTCGGGGTGCCGTTCAGCTGAGAACCCCAGCTGAACCGGTTCGTATTCTGGGCGCCAATCGCGGTGGTAGGCGCGACCCCCTCCAGACCCTGTCCGTACTGGTACTGGAAGTCGGTGCTGTTGATCGGCTTGTCCCAGAGAGAGTTAATATTATAGCCGATATCAGTCGTACCCCTCTTGCCGGATTTGGTGGTGATCATGATGACCCCATTGGTGGCCCGGGTACCGTACAAGGCAGATGCCGCCTGGCCTTTCAGGACGGTCATGGTTTCGATGTCGTCGGGATTGATATTGCCGATACCATCACCCATGTCCGCGCCGCCCCATTCACCTGCCGCACCGCGCTGGCCGTTATCCATGGGAACCCCGTTAATGACGAATAAAGGCGGTCCACCGGCATTCATGCTGGGTACACCTCTGAGGAGGACAAGGGCCGTACCGCCGGGACCGCCGTTGCTACCGCGCACGGACATGCCCGATACCTCGCCTGCCAAGGACAGAGCTACATTGGTCTCGCGCGCCTTATTGATCTCGTCGCCGTTGACAATACCTACTGAGTAGCCCACTTTCCGGGCTTCTTTGACGATACCCAGCGCCGTGACCACCGTCTCGCCCAACGCTGCGCCTAATTTCATCGTGATGTCCAGCTGCGTCCGACCGCCTATCCGCACTTCGGTTTTTTCGAACCCTACGCTGGAGATGACCAGCACGGCATTGTCGCTGATACCGGTCAGCGTGAATTCCCCGTTGTCATTGGTCGTAGTCACCCTTTTGGAGCCACGTACTTCAACAGTGGCGGCCACCACAGGTGCGCCTTTTTCATCAAGGACACGGCCATGAACATCTATCGGCGGCGGCCCGGGGGGCGCTGCTACTGGGGGGGCCGCAGAGGCCGCTCCAGTCGTTTGTTTGGTGATGACGATCGTCTTTCCAATGATCTCGTAACTCAGGAATTTATCCTTCAGGCAGGTGGACAACGCTTCCTCTAAAGATGCATTCTTTACGTTGACCGTCACCGGGCCAGCCTGCTGCAGCAGGTGATAATCACAGAAAATGGAATATCCGGTCAGCTTGGTGATCTTCCGGAAGACCTTCTGAAGAGGGATATTCTCCCCGGAAATACTGATACCCTGCGAAGAATTCTCTGCCAGAGCCGGCAGAGCAGATAAAAGAGGTAGGGTGATAAGCAAAAAAGCAACAAGGATGGATTTCCTCAATAAACCTTGCCGGCCGGGCAAAGTTTCACAAATAGCAGTTAAAAACATACTTTTGCAATTGTTTGGTGAAAAAATTAGCAGTCACGTCAAGATTGATCTAATCGCCAAGCTTCTACCCGTCCCGGGTTCCAGCCGGGGCGGTTTTATATGGCGATAAATCTTTTTACAATAAAGCTTTTTTTTATTTCATCATAGTCGTTTAATGGGGTTTAAGTCGTTTAATGGGTTTACATATTTACAATTACGTTCTTGCCGTCGATAGAGAATTCAACCCCGCTCTTTTCCAGGATCCGCAAAACATCCGATAAAGGAAGGTCCTTCTGGATACCCCCCCAGAACGTCTTATCCGTTCCGCCGTCTTTATAGGTCACCTTCAGGTCGTACCAGCGCGAGAGCTGGCGCATAATGGTCCGGATATCACACCGGTCGAAGCTGAAAAAACCGTTCTTCCACGCTACCGCCGCATCTATATCCGCATCGTCGGTGATCCGGACACCCGATCCCGACTGCCACTCAGCCTGCTGTCCCGGCTTCATCAGATCTTTTCCGCTTTCGTCTCCTACCTGTATAGCCCCCTCCAGCAAAGTGGTCCTGATCACTTTTTCCTCTTCATAAGCCATCACATTGAATTTGGTCCCCAGCACATCGATCTCCTTCCGGTTCTTTTCGGTACCGGGAGGCTGGTTTAGCATATAGATCTTAAAGGGATTGGATGCCCGGGGAGCCACTTCGAAATAAGCTTCACCACTGAGTTCCACACTGCGATACTTGCCCGTGAAGACCGTGGGGTATCGTACGGAGGATTCCGCATTGAGCCAGATCCGCGTACCATCCTGCAGGACCAGTTCATACTGGCCGCCCCGCGGGGTGGATATCGTATTGTAGACCGGAGAGCTGTCCTGATTGTCCTGCCCGGCCCGATAGACCAATTGACCATTGCTGAGCTTAACTACCTTCATTCCCCCCTGCATAGCCAGCGTACCGTTGTTTGCGCTGTCGAGTACGATGGACTGCCCGTTGGCCAGCACCAGCACCGCCTTATTACCTCCCGGCTGTACATCGTTCTTGAACCGGCTGTGCGCGGCAACGACCTGTTTGACAGGAGTGGATGAACCGGGACGCAGCATCAGCAGGATGCCCCCGGCGACGACGATCGCCAAAACAGCTGCTACAGCCACCGTCCTGTTGCGGACCAGCCTGCTTCTCCTTAACCTCCGTTTCCTGCCGAACTCTCCCTCCCGCTGAAGGATGGCCTGGTAAAGAGCGGCCGCATCTACTTCCGGGGAGTGCTTTTCTCCCCTGACCTGTTCCCAGCACGCCTCCAGCGTCAGGCGCAACTCTTCGCTGCCGGCATTTTCCGACACACCGGCCAATAACATATCCAGTTCTTCCTGCGAACAACTGTTGGCCAGATATTTTTCCAGCAAATACTTCAACCGTATATCGTCGGGCGAGCCATTTGACATAGTTAACCGAGGTCCTTCTTTCACCCCTACCAACAGGGACGAAATCCGGAAAGACAACAACTAACGGTTTTTAACTTTTTTTTAATCTTTTTTTAATGGAGACAGATAAAGAAGAACAGAAGGGACATAAAATGGGCCAGGTAGGCGCGGATGAACCGCAAGGAGGTGGAAATATGATTGTTGACGGTATTTTTGGATAACTGTAATTTTTTGGCAATATCCGAATGTGAAAAGTTTTTCTCGCGGCTTAGCCTGAATACCAATTGCTGCTGCGGAGGCAACAGGCCAATCGCCTCATTCAACTTGCCTTCATATTCCTTGATCAGCACCGGTGCATCGGAAGGCAGGTCCCCGGCAAGTTGGATCTCCTGCCAGATAAGGTCCCTTATTTCAGGGTTCCGGGCCGCCCGCCGGAGAAAATCGATGGATTTGTTAAAGGCGATCCTGAACAGGTAGGCGTCGAAACTCTCTATTTCCTGCAGGCTTTCCCTTTGCTGCCAGATCTTAAGGAAGACGTCGATCACCATCTCTTCGGCGACTTCCCTGGACTTGATGATGTGTATAATATAATGGTATAGCCTCGCCTGATACGCCTCGAATAAAGCTTTGAAAGCTTTTTCATCGTGACGGGCTACCTGCCGAAGCAGAACTTTCTCATTGTGCAATTTAGCTGGTATTCCCAACGCCTGGTTAGACTTTTGTGCATTGTAAATATATCAGAAAAAATAAATAAAATAAAAACAAAATTCAAATGGACTCCCTTGCAATACTAAATAGATTCCCTTGCAATCAGCTCGGAGGTGAGCTGAACGGGCTCTGTGATGGGAAAAGCCTCGCCACCCGTATGTTTGAGCCTTTCGATCAAGGTGCACATGGCTTGCTGGCCAATAGCCTCGATCGGTTGCCGGATAACAGAGATGGTGGGGGTGTATAAGCGGAAGATGTCGTTGTCGTCAAAGCAAAGTACGGCCACTTGTTCAGGTATCCTGATCTGCATGCTCTTGATCGCCTCTATACCCAATACCCCGAGATAGTTGGTCAGGAAGAACACGGCGTCCATGGATGTCCCTGCCCCCTTCAGCAGGTTCCGGATCTGCTCAAGGGACTTTTCGCGCCCCGCATGGTAAGGCACTATATTGACCAGGGCCTCATCCACAGCAATGCCATGGCGACTAAGGACGTCATAATAAGCCTGCAATCTGTCCTTCATATGCGCCATTTCATTTTCGATGGTCACCAGCGCTATTTTGCTATAGCCTTTACCTATTAAGTATTCCGTCCCCTTCGCCACGCCTTCATAATTGTCTACCAGCACGGCCGGTATCTCATCGTGTTCTGGGAAATAGCGGTCGATCAGCACGACCGGCTTGTTCTCTGCCTGCAGTTTCCTGATCTCCTGCGCCAGTTCCGGCGTAGGAGTGATGATATACCCATCCACCTGCCGCTGCGACAGCATATTGATCAGCTCACGCGCCTTTTCTTCGTCATTATCCGTGCTGCAATACACCACCTTATAATCATATTTCTTTGCTTCGTCCTCGATAGACTTGGCTAGTGTGGCAAAGAAAGCATTGGAGATATTCTCTACGATCAGGCCGATCGTCCTTGTCTTCCCTGTCCGTAATCCCCTGGCCAGCTGATTAGGGCGATAACCCATTTCGCGCGCCACATTCTCCACCTTTTCTATAACTTCGCGGCTGATACGCATCTTTACCGCCTTGTCATTCATCACAAAAGATACCGTGGAGACAGAGACTCCGGCTTTGCGGGCGATATCACTGATCGATACTTTCTTCATTGACCTGGAAAATTAGCTGTATGTTAAAGATACTAACTAAATCGTTTTAGCGAATAAATCTTCGCAAATACTTTATTTCTTTTTCCTATTATTATGGGAGAACCACATAACTGCTCACCCTAACAACTGCTAATGATAAAGCTACTGCCGATAGCCTCGCTATTGCTGTATGCCTGCACCTTCCAGGCTGAAGCGCAGCCTTCCCAGCCCTGGTCTGCCAGGCAGGATACCGTCTTGTTACCCATCATTACGCTCGCATCCCCGGCTTCCCGGCCAGCTGTTCCGGCCTCATCCCGCCATTTATCGTCCGGCCGGCCGGTCTCCGGCAGGGAGGGCACTACATCCCCGGCAGCAGTCACGCTTCGGGTCTTCAACCCCTCCCCCACTTTGGCTTTGGTCAATTTGAAGCTGGAATGGGCATTGGAGGTGAATGGCTCGTTACGACAGAAAGGCGTCACGGGAAGTCTGTCGATTGCCCCGCAACATGTGTCGTTTGTGCATATACCGGCGCGACTGCCCGGCGGCGGCAGTAATGAAATATTTCTTCGGCTGCGTTGCCTCCGGATACCTTTGCCTTCTTCCGGTGCTGTCAGACCAAGTGTTGCAGGGGAACGGCCTAAAGTCCTCCCGGCCCTCCCGATCATACTCTTGGAAGAGCAGCTGCTCGTGGAGGCGCTGGCCGGCAACACGCCGGAAGTCCTCCCGGATGGCGATCTGACCTTTACCGATGAGAACGACACTTTTACCATCCGGTCGCCGCTGATCCGCATCGGATTCAACAAACAGACAGGCTGGCTGCAACGCTATGAGGTCAACGGCGCCGTCCTGCTGACCGACACGCCGGTACTCAAATCGAATTTCTGGCGCCCCGGAACCTCCGGGGATACCGCCTGGAAGGAAGCCTCCCATGATCCTCATTTGCAGCTGTTCTCGACCAGCACCGGCAGCACCATGGTCATCGTCAGGGCTGAATACACCCTACCGGCCACTTCCTGCCTGTTGCATCTCAGCTATACCATCAACGCAAAAGGAGAAATGCTGGTGGGGCAACAGCTGGAGGCAGACTCCACACAGAAGGGATGGCCCTTGCCCTGCTTCGGCATGCGGTGGTTGCTGCCCCCTGACTATGACTCCATCGAATACTATGGCCTGGGCAGGGCGGCCGACTCCACCGGCCCGGACGCGGCCCTCAGCGACTCCACCAACCCGTACGACCCGATCCGGCTGCATGCCCCCTGGACTGGTGTCTATCACGATACCGTCGGCAAGCCATCGTCTCCGGATAGCCATCAACGGAACATACCCATGGTCACCGACCCGATCACTGCCATCCGGTGGATCAGGATCACCGGCCCCGACGGCAGCGGTCTGCTGGTCACGGCAGACAGCACCCTCCTCATCGCCGGCGCTCTGCCAACCACTCCAACCGTCGTGTTGCACATCGACTCGCGACAACCGGCAGCCGCCGGCATCCCCGGCGATAACCGCCGGATTTCCTATGGACTGCCCTACGGAAATTATCGCTGCACGTACAAGGTCAGCCCGATCATTCCCCATCATGCCGCTGTCAGCGGCCATCCCTGAAACGATCGACACGATCCGAAAAAGTTGCTAAAAGGATTTAACAAAGCTCCCGCATCATTCTTCGCGAGCGCTTGTCACTGCTGCATTTGGAGAATCACAACCTCTGCGCAGCTTTGCGTCAATTTTACGCAGCCGTATAAGTGAAATTATTTTTTTCTTACAAAAAATTAATGGCGAAATTAAATTGCGAATAGTTTTTTTACTACCTTTGACCCAACCACAGATTCCATCTTTCCTAATCTGTTTTCCCTACCGAAGATAGCTTGCATAAGAGAAGTGTTATCGAACTCAATTCATCACTTTTTTTAACACCTCATCAGATGAAGCCCAATGTCATCCCTGTTACCTCCGCATCCGCCAACTCGCCGCTGACAGTTTTGCCGACTGCCAAGATTGTCAGGCACCCCCGGTCAAAAAAGCTGAGAGAAGAAGATATGCCTCTTGTCTGTTTGGATTCGCGTTTGGATCCTCCGGACGAAGAAACCCTGCGACGGCTCAATGCCATCGCCAGGCAATATCCCTTCTGCGTCCTGCATCGCAGTAACCGGCACAACGGCTTGCTGTAGGCCCCATTCAATCAATTTCCACACCTGTTCTACATCTGTCTAAGGACCGGCAGACCTTCGCACCTCATTCCCATTTCACCCCGTAATTTGCAATCGATTTAACCGGCTTCAGGTTTTACGCCTGTTCCGGCAATGCCTTTGAGTTCAGGATGACTACCAGCTGACATCCCTTCCCCGGCGCCGATTCGATCTCGACCTTGCCATTATACAGCTCGGCCCGGCTGATAATATTGGAAATACCGACCCCTTTCCTGCGAATCCGGGGATCGAAGCCCTTGCCGTCATCCGTCAGCCGTAGCCAGACCTGCTCCCGCACATTATGAAGCTCGATATCGACGTTGTTGGCCTGGGCGTGCTTCAGGATATTATTCAACTGCTCCTGGATGATCCGGTAGATATTGATCTTCTGCTCGGGCAAGAGTTCGTCTTCATCCAGTCCTGCAATGTCCAGCCTGATCTTCATCTTTTTGACCGACTGAATGCTCCGGATCAGTTCCATTATCGTCTGGATCAACCCCAGGTCATTCAGGCTCGGCGTGATCAGCTCGTGGGATAATTTGCGGATCTCTTCGATCGCCATGGAAATATTTTTCCGGCTTTTGTCCAGCAGTTCGATCCTGGGCTCCCGCTCTTCTATGGCAACGTCCAGGTATAGTTTGGAAGTGGCCAGGATCTGGTTGATATTGTCGTGCAATTCCTGCCCCAGCTCATAGCGCTCTCTTTCCTGGGCGCCCAGCACTACCTCCGTGATCTGTTGTTGCTTGAGCCGCTGCTGCAACGCCAGCTCTTTTTCCAGCCGGATCCTATCCGTCACATCGTTGATGATCACCTGCATACAGATCTTGCCGAAATAGTCGATCAGGTGGGAGGTGATCTCCACGATCATAATATCACCCCGCCGGTTGCAATGATGCCATAATTTCGGGGTTGCCGGGTATTGCAGGCTCTCCATAAATTGTTCCGCGTCGCCCGCCGGATGCAGGTCCCGCATGGTGAGACAGTGAAATTCCTCCTTACTGAACCCGTATTTTTCCAGGGCGGCATTGTTGACCTCGATGATATGCAGGCTGTCGGGGTCGAATATCCAGGTGGGAAAAGGGTTCTTGTAAAAGATCTGCCGGTATTTCTCTTCCGAAGCGAGGATCGTCTCCTCGGAACGCTTACGCGCCGTAATGTCCTGTATGGCCCCTATCATCCTGACCGGGCGCTGCCCGGCAGAATAAATGATATATCCCCTGTCATGTACATGCGCATATTCCCCGTCCAGCTTCCTCAGCCGGTATTCATCCTCCCATTTATTGCCCGAACCTTCCCGGATCAGATGATGCAGCTTGCGGAGTACCCTTTCCCTGTCCTCCGGATGGATAACGCTCTCCCACAGGTGCTCCGGGGAATTGGCATCGACGACATCGTAACCGAACAGCTTCTTATAGGTATCCCCTACCATGAAAACCTTCCCCGCGACGATATCCCAATCCCAGATCGCATCATTGGTGGCCCTGACCACGGTGTTGAACCGCTCATTGCTCTCCCGCAGGTTTTCCAGCGTCCGCTCACGCTCAAGACTGTATTGTATGGTCTTGACCAGCAGGCTTTCCGTCAATTCGCCCTTCACCAGGTAGTCCTGGGCGCCCTCCTTGATGGCCTCCAGGGCAAGGGTCGTATCCGACATGTGTGTAAGGATGATGACGGGGATCTTGTTGACGACGGCTTTCAACTGGCGAAAGGAATGGATGCCATAACTGTCCGGCAGGCTGAGGTCCAGCAATACCAGGTGTATTTCCTTTTCCCGAAGAAGGAAGCAAGCCTCTTTGATCAGATCGGTAGAATACAGTTGACGGATATCCAGACCCGAAGATTTCAGCATGTGTTCTAATAAGAACAGATCGCTGGGGTTGTCTTCGACAGTCAGGATGACGAGACCATTGTTGGTTTTTTGCATTAGGCGTACGTTTGGAAATAACCGGTTTGGTGTACTAATCAGTATGCCTTGGCAAGCGATAAGGTGGGCGGTAAAAAGGGGCTGATACTTATTGCGACGGATACCCCGGCTTGCCGGCTTACAATGTAATGAAAAGGCGTCAATTATTATATCCCATTAGTTAAAATAAAAGATCCGCCTCAGCCGGCGATGGGCTAAAATAAAAATCCCCGCCCTGCGGGCCGGAGGCCCGATCGAGTAGGAGGCGCAGGATTAGTTCCTGCGCCGTCCCCTCACACCACCGTACGTACGGGTCCGTATACGGCGGTTTGTCAGAATAGTTTCCCCTGGTGTTCCGTTTTCCAGTAGTAGTA
>Ga0182030_10000636_pt1 | contig 67554 bp, 60 predicted proteins | sample 812S3MmetaG_FD_121299 | JGI IMG/M metagenome (GOLD analysis project Ga0182030, IMG submission 121299) | Permafrost microbial communities from Stordalen Mire, Sweden - 812S3M metaG (Illumina Assembly) | ecosystem: Environmental > Terrestrial > Soil > Wetlands > Permafrost | place: Sweden... | reverse complement strand
GCGACGCGGACGTCGTCTACCCGAAGTCGTGGGCGCCCTACGCGGTGATGCAGCGGCGCACCCCCCTCCTCAGGAAGGGCGACCGGGACGGTCTCAAGGCGCTCGAGAGGGAGTGCCTCGAGAACAACGCGAGGTTCAAGGCGTGGGAGTGCGACGAGGCGAAGATGCGCCTCACGAGGGCGGGCAGCGCGCTCTACATGCACTGCCTGCCCGCGGACATCTCGGGGGTGAGCTGCGCCGCGGGCGAGGTCTCCGCGGGCGTGTTCGAGCGCTACCGGCTTGCCACCTACCGCGAGGCGAGCTTCAAGCCGTTCGTCATCGCCGCCATGATCCTCATGGCGCGCTTCAAGAACTATCCCTCCGTGCTCCGGCACCTCGCAAAGGACTGACATGTCTAAGATCATCAGGCAGCTCCACCCCGAAATCATCCGCAAGACGGCACGGCGGTGCCGCAACCGCGAGATCGTCATACCGACGTTCAAGCAGCTGCGCGACCCGACGCACGTGCCCACGTCCGTGCGCGCCCGCCTGGCGGATGTCGGGATGTCGGACCTGAACCCCATCAACCTCTTCCGCATCACCTGGAAGAACGACGTGCACACCGGCCTCTACGGGGGCGTTAACTACGTCGAGCTGCCGCCCGCGATCACCGGCGTGAAGGCCCGCATCATCGGGCTCGTCGGGTCCTACTTCCCGACGGGCGCCCACAAGGTCGGCGCCGCGTTCGGCTGCCTCGTCCCGCGGCTGGTGAGCGGCGAGTTCGACCCCGAGGTGCACAAGGCCGCGTGGCCGTCGACGGGCAACTTCTGCCGCGGCGGCGCGTTCGACTGCGCGCTGCTCGACTGCACGGCGATCGCGATCCTGCCCGAGGAGATGTCCCGCGAGCGCTTCGACTGGCTCAGGCAGATCGGCGCCACGATCATCGCGACCCCGGGCTGCGAGTCGAACGTGAAGGGGATCTACGACAAGTGCTGGGAGCTCAAGCGCGACCCGGCCAACATGATCTTCAACCAGTTCGAGGAGTTCGGGAACCCGATCTTCCATTACAACGTCACGGGCCCCGCGATCGAGGAGGTGTTCTACGGGCTGCGCGACCGCAAGCTCCGGGCCGCTGCCTTCGTCTCGGCGACGGGCTCCGCGGGCACGATCGCCGCCGGCGACTTCCTGAAGGCGGTGCACCCGCAGCTCCGGATCATCGCCGCCGAGGCGCTCCAGTGCCCGACGCTGCTGCGCAACGGATTCGGCGCGCACCGCATCGAGGGCATCGGCGACAAGCACATCCCGTGGGTGCACAACGTGCGCAACACCGACGCCGTCGCGGCGGTCGATGACGAGGACTGCATGAGGATCATCCGCCTCTTCAACGAGCCGGCGGGGCGCGACTACCTGGCGTCGCTCGGCATCGCGAAGAAGCACCTCCGCAAGCTGCCGCTGCTCGGCATCTCGGGCGTCTGCAACCTGCTCGCCGCGGTGAAGACCGCGAAGTACTACGACCTCGACGGTAACGACGTGATCTTCACGGTGTTCACGGACTCGATGCAGCTCTACCAGTCCCGCCTCGTGGAGCTTCGCGAGCAGAAGGGCGACTACCGCGAAAAGACCGCCGTCGCCGACTTCGCGGGCGCGCTCGCGCACCAGTCGACCGACAACTTCAGGGAGCTCTCCTACGCGGACCGCAAGGCGCTCCACAACCTCAAGTACTTCACCTGGGTCGAGCAGCAGGGCAAGACGGTCGAGGAGCTGAACGCCCAGTGGGATCCGGAATACTGGCGATCCCTGTTCGAGGACGAGATCGGCTACTTCGAGCGGCTGATCATCGCCTTCAACAAGATGGTGATGCGCTGACCGGGCGCCCGCAGCCCCCCGGCGGGGGGGTAGGGTTTCACCCCATATGGGGGCGGGCCGCCGCGGTGTAGCTTCGCCGCAGCGGGTGACAAGTCCCCCGCCCTCCTTTTGCGAACCCACCAGACGAAGCTTCCGCCGATGGGCGATCCCGAGCTGTGGTATTCGGGACCTCGCGCGATTGAGGATACCCAGGGCCCTTGTGGCGTGCCGGCGGCACGGCCCTTGCCAAGCCCCGAGGACGCAGCAAGGGCCTCTGCCCGGAAGATTCTGGTCGTCGAGGACGACACCATCATCCGGGAGCTTGTGGCAAAGACGATCTCGCAGGCGGGGTTCTGCGCGGACACGGCCCGTGACGGGGAGGAAGGGTGGATCGCCGCCTGCATGACGGCCTACGACCTCATCATCACCGACCACGAGATGCCGAGGCTGAACGGCCTAAGCTTGATCAAGCGGCTGCGCCAGGTGTCGCCGGAGCCACCCTGCATCCTGATCTCCGCAATCCTCCCCGTTCATGGACCCGCACTCGAGGGAGTCATTCCCGAGAGTGCGTTCCTTGCGAAGCCGTTCTCACGGGCCGCCCTGATCGAGAAGGTTTACGGACACCTGCTGTACGGCGATTTCCAGGGGGCCTGAATCGCAGAAAGGCAATGCGCGCCGAAGGCCGGCGCATGTCGGCGGAAACCGCGAAGATTGGATCGCCCTGTAGCGAGATTCCCGTTCGTCCTTGGATCGCATCCTTTGTGTCTTGGGGCCCAACAAAATGCGTAAGATATTTTATTTAAATAGGTTCCAATTAATCCATATTTCAAAAGGTTGACGAACGCCTTTTTTATACCCACTACCTTTTTATAACAAGGTAGCTTGATAAAGAATTCCGATGATCATCAACGAGAAGTTCTCAGCGATCCGCAAGGGACTCCTCGAGCTCCTGGTGCTAAAGATCGTCGCCGGAAACAAGGTCTACGTCGCCGACATCCTGGACCAGCTCGGCGGGACGGAATTCGCGACGCAGGAGGGCACGCTCTATCCGCTCCTGAGCAAAATGCGCCGGGAGGAACTCGTGGACTATGAATGGAAGGAGTCCGAGGCCGGGCCGCCGAGGAAATACTACCAGCTGACCGCCAAGGGACGGGAGCAGCTGAGGGAGACCGAGGATTATTGGCAGAAGATCAGCGCAACCGTGAAGAGCCTGGGCCGGCCGCCCGGATCGCAAACCGAAGAGAACGCATCGCCATGAACAAAGTCATCATCATCAACCTGAATGGAATCGCCTACCAGCTCGAGGAGAACGGCTATGAGGTGTTGCGCAGGTACCTCGACGCCGCCGCAGGCCGCCTCGAGGGCAACCCCGACAGGGACGAGATCATCGCCGACATCGAGCAATCGATCGCCGACAAGTTCCGCGCCGTCCTCGGGGCCAACAAGACCGTGGTGGTGACCAAGGAGGTCCAGGACGTGATCGAGGAGATGGGTCCCGTCCAGGACGCGTCGGACGACGCGGCGGGCGGCGACGCGGCGCGCAAGCCGGGCCCCGGGCCGGCGGCCGCCGGCGAGCCGCCGCCGCCCCCGAAGCGCCTCTACCGGATTCGTGAGGGCGCGCAGCTCTTCGGCGTGTGCAACGGCCTCGCGGCCTATTTCAACATCGACGTGACGCTGATCAGGATTCTCTTCGCCTGCATGATTCTCACGGGAGGCGCCGGGTTCGTCCTGTACCTCGCCATGGCGCTCGTCGTCCCCTGGGCCAACACCGCGGCCGAGAAGGCCGCGGCCACCGGATCGCCGTCCACGGCCGAGGAGTTCATCCGCCGCGCGAAGGAGGGCTACTACGAGGGCATGAAGACATTCGGGGACCGCAGGGCCTTCCGCGAGTGGAAGGGGAGATTCAAGCAGGAGTTGCGGCAGCGCAGGCGCGACTTCAAGAACGAGATGCGCCAGAACGCCGAGCAGTGGCGGCACAACTGGCAGCAGCACTGGTCCCAGTGGCCCCACACCCACCCCGGCTGGTGGTTCGCTTTCCCCATTCTGGGGGTCCTGAGCGCCGTGCTGACGCTCCTCTGCCTGGCCTCGATCGCGTCGCTTGTCCTCACCGGCGCCGTCTTCGGGTTCTTCCTCCCGGCCGGGATCCACCTCTGGCTGGCGATCCTCATCGTTCTCGTCGTCTTCAGCCTCCTGAAGCTGCCGCTCAAGGCGATGCGCTACTCGTGCTACTATCATGGGGGCTACGGACCGGGCTACTACCGGCCCGTCTTCCACCTGTGGAACTCCCTCGTCTGGCTCGCCTTCCTCATCATCCTCCTGTGGGCGCTGAACAGCCATTCGGAGCACGCCCATGCGGCCATCGAGCACGTGCGGGCCGCCGCCCACCATGTCGTGGATGCCCTGCGCGATTGGTGGAACACGCCCTCGCTGAAGCCCTGACCGCCCGGCGGCCCCGCCCGGAACGCATGACTCCTTTCCCTGTGGCTGACACATCAGCCCGACCGCAAACGACTTAACCGGCAGCCCTCGGGGCGCGGGCGCGGGAGATTCGCCCGAATTACAGCGGCTAGAAGACATGCAACATTCCGGCGGCCGGTCATCCTCCGGCCAATACACCGTTGACCAGCGTGGACGCGGCCGGTTGAGTGCCGCTCCTGTATGAGCCTATCCAAGGCCGCCTTGGACTCCTTGCGGATTGAGCGAGGCGCCGCACCCAGACCGTCGAAGCGAGCCTCATCGCTGGCGGTGGCCGCGGCCGTTGTCGTCATCGCCGCCGCCGCCGCGGTCTGGCTGTCGACCCGGACCAAGGCCGCCGAGGTGCGAACGGTCGCGGCCCGCCTTGCGCCGGCCTCCGGCGGCGAGCGCACGGTACTCAACGCCTCGGGCTACGTCACCGCGCGCCGGCAGGCGACGATCTCGTCCAAGGTTACGGGCAAGGTGACCGAGGTGCTGATCGAGGAGGGGATGCGGGTGAACGAGGGGCAGGTCCTCGCGCGACTCGACGACACGAACGTCGTCGCGAGCCTCCAGCTGGCCCGCGCTCAGCTCGAGTCCGCGCGCCAGGCCCGGGCCGAAACCCAGGTGCGCCTCAAGGAGGCGGACCAAGACCTGCAGCGCCAGACCGAGCTCATCGGCAAGCACGTCGTCGCGAAGGCGGACTTTGACCACGCGGACGCGGACGCCGCGGCCTACCGGGCGCGGCTCGCCCAGCAGGAGGTCGACGTGACCGTGTCCGAGAGGACCGTCACGATCTGGCAGCAGCAGCTCGACGACATGGTCCTGCGGGCGCCCTTCTCGGGCATCGTCACCTCAAAGAACGCCCAGCCGGGCGAGATGATCTCGCCGATCTCGGCCGGGGGGGGCTTCACGCGCACCGGCATCTGCACGGTCGTGGACATGGGCTCCCTCGAGATCGAGATCGACGTCAACGAGGCCTACATCAACCGCGTCGAGCCGGGCCAGCCGGTCGAGGCGACGCTCGACGCGTACCCCGACTGGAAGATCCCCTGCAAGGTGATCGCGATCATCCCGACCGCCGACAGGGACAAGTCCACGGTCAAGGTGCGGGTCGGCTTCGACAAGCTCGACCCGAGGATCCTGCCCGAGATGAGCGTCAAGGTGGCGTTCCGCGGTGAGGCCTCCGCGGGCCCGGCCGCGCCCGCGGAGGTGCTCGTGCCCAAGACGGCGGTGCGCCAGGACGCCGGGCACGACGTCGTCATGGTCGTCCGGGGCGGCCGGGCCGAGCGGCGAGCGGTCACCGTGAGCGGATCGACGGACAACGAGTCGGCCCTGAGCGTCGGGCTCGCCCCGGGCGAGCGCGTCATCGTGGACGGGCCGAAGGACTTACCCGACGGGGCAACCGTAAGAGAGGCCAATCATGAGTGAACCAAGCGGCAATGGCGGGGCGTTGGTGATCGTCGACGGCGTGGAGAAGGTGTTCCACCGCGGCTCGGAGGACATCGAGGTGCTCAAGGACCTGCACCTGAAGGTGCCCGCGGGCGAGTTCCTCGCCCTCATGGGGCCGTCGGGCTCGGGAAAGAGCACGCTCCTTAACCTGATCGGCGGGCTGGACCGCCCCACGCGGGGCACCGTGAGCATCGCCGGCGAGCGCGTCGACGAGCTCTCGGACCGCCGCCTGGCGGCGTGGCGGGCGCGGCACATCGGCTTCGTCTTCCAGCTCTACAACCTCCTTCCGGTGCTGACGGCGGAGCGCAACGTCGAGCTGCCGCTCCTGCTCACCCACCTGTCGAAGGCCGAGCGCCGGCAGCACGTCGCGGCGGCCCTCGAGATGGTGGGGCTCTCGCAGCGGGCCCACCACTACCCGAGGCAGCTCTCGGGCGGCGAGCAGCAGCGCGTCGGCATCGCGCGCGGGATCGTCACCGACCCCACCCTCCTCCTCTGCGACGAGCCGACGGGCGACTTGGACCGCAAGGCGGGCGACGAGGTCCTGAACCTGCTGCAGGCGCTCAATCGGGAGCACGGAAAGACCATCATCATGGTCACCCACGACCCGCACGCCTCGGCGCGCGCCTCGAGGACCGTCTACCTGAACAAGGGGCAGCTCACGAACGAGCAGATGGCCTAGAGCGGAGCGCGCCATGAAATTCGCGTACCTGATCTGGAGCAACCTGCGGCGCAAGAAGACCCGCACCGTCCTGACGCTGCTCTCGATCGTCGTCGCCTTCATCCTCTTCGGGTTCCTCTCGGCGATCAAGCAGGCGCTCACCGGGGGCGTCGTCCTCGAGGGCGCGAACCGGCTGATCGTCCGCCACAAGGTCTCGATCATCCAGCTCCTTCCGCAGAGCTACCAGCAGCGCATGCAGCGCATCGCGGGCGTCGCCGCCGCCACCCACCAGACCTGGTTCGGCGGCATCTACCAAGACCCCAAGAACTTCTTCATGCAGACGCCCGTCGTTCCGGAGGAGTTCCTGGACATGCACCCGGAGTTCGTCGTGCCGGCCGACCAGAGAAAGGCGTGGCTCGAGACCCGAACCGGCGCGATCGTGGGCCGCAAGACCGCGGAGCGCTTCAACTGGAAGATCGGCGACAAGGTCCCGATCAAGTCGACGATCTGGTCCCAGAAGGACGGCAGCTTCCTCTGGACGTTCGACGTCGTCGGCTTCTACGACGGCCGGGACAAGAACACCGACACGACCGCGCTGTTCTTCCGCTACGACTACTTTGACGAGGCCCGCCGCCCCGGCTGGGGGAAGGGCCAGGTGGGCTGGTATACCATCCGGGTGACGGATCCCTCGAGGGCCGCGGAGGTGGCGAAGCTCGTCGACGCGGAGTTCGAGAACTCCTCGGCGGAGACGAAGACCGAGCCCGAGGGGGCGTTCGTGCAGTCGTGGGCGAACCAGATCGGCGACATCGCGCTCATCACCGCCTCGATCCTCGGGGCCGTGTTCTTCACGATTCTCCTGGTCACCGGCAACACGATCTCGCAGTCCGTCCGCGAAAGGACCGGGGAGCTCGGCGTCCTCAAGGCGATCGGCTTCACCAACGCCCAGGTGCTGGGCCTCGTGCTCGCCGAGTCGTGCCTGCTGGCGCTCCTCGGCGGCATCGTCGGCCTCGGCCTCGCCTGGTTCCTCACGTCGCGGGGCGACCCGACGGGCGGGCTCCTGCCGCTCTTCTTCTTCCCCGTCCACGACGTCCTGATCGGCGTGGGCTTAAGCCTCGTGCTCGGCCTCGTCACCGGCTTATTTCCCGCGCTGCAGGCGATGCGCCTGCGGGTGGCGGAGGCCCTTAGGAGGATCTGACGATGGCCGGCCCCGCAAACTGGATCTCGCAGATCGCGGCCGTCACGAAGTTCGGCCTCCTCTCCATGCCGCAGCGGCGCGGCTCGGTCTCTGCGGCTGCCTTCGGCATCGCGGGCGTCGTCGCGGTCCTGGTGGGCGTCCTCTCCATCGCGGCTGGCTTCCGCAACGCCATGTCCGCGTCCGGGTCGCCCGACGCGGCCCTGGTCCTAAGGAGCGGCGCCGACAGCGAGATGGTGAGCGGGCTCGGGCGCCCGAGCACCCGCATCATCGCCGACGCGCCGGGGGTCGCCCGCACGGCCGCGGGGCCCCTCGCCTCCGCGGAGCTCTTCGTCATCATCAGCCTGCCCAAGATCTCGACCGGCTCGGACGTCAACGTGCCGCTTCGCGGCGTCGAGCGCGCGGCCCTCCTCGTGCGCGACAAGATGAAGATCGTCGACGGGCGCATGTTCGACTGGGGCAAGAACGAGGTCATCGTGGGGCTTGGCGCCGCCCGGGAGTTCTCGGGGCTTCGGGTCGGCGACCGGATCAAGGTCGGCCGCTATGACTGGCCGGTCGTCGGGGTCTTCACGGCGGGCGGCGGCGCGGCGGAGTCCGAGATCTGGTCGGACGCGGCCGTCCTCCAGGCCGCCTACAACCGCGGCGACAGCTTCCAGTCCGTGTACGTCAGGCTCAAGTCGCCCGACTCGTTCAACGCGTTCAAGGACGCCCTCACCACCGACCCCCGGCTGAGCGCCGAGGTGATGCGGCAGACCGACTACTTCGCCGACCAGTCGACGGCGGTGACGAAACTCATCACGACGCTCGGCTACCTGATCGCGTCGCTCATGGCCGTCGGCGCGGTGTTCGGCGCCCTGAATACCATGTACAGCTCGGTCTCGGCCCGCACGCGCGAGATCGCCACCCTGCGGGCCCTCGGCTTCGGCAGCGGCGCGGTCGTGGTGTCCGTCATGCTGGAGTCGGTCGTGCTGGCGCTCCTCGGAGGGGCGATCGGCGCCGTCCTCTCCTACGTCGTGTTCAACGGGTTTCACACGGCGACGATGAACTGGCAGAGCTTCAGCCAGATCACGTTCTCCCTCGCGGTGACGCCGCAGCTCCTGGTCCAGGGCGTGGTCTGGGCCACGCTGATCGGCGCCATCGGGGGCCTGTTCCCGGCGATCCGCGCCGCCCGCCAGCCGATCGCGGCGGCGCTCCGGGAGCTCTGAGCCTCCTTCCCCGCGGGCCCCGGTCATCTCAGCAGCCCTCTCGGGCCGCTGACGCACGGATTGCCCCGCTCGAAGAAGCGAAGCGGCCGGTGCGCCTCCTTGGTGATCCCGATGCGCACGCTCCGCCCGATTGACGGCGGGGCCCAGCGCCTGTCGGGGGCCCCCAGCCAGAGCTCGCCCGGCGCGCAGAGGTCCACGCCGTCATGGCGCTTGCCGATCCCGAGCGCCGTCGCCAGGCAGCCGGGGCCGCAGGCCAGCTTGTGCAGCGGCGCGCCGGGGCGCCTGCGCAGCATCAGGTCCGCCCCCTCAGCCGGATCCAGGGCGCGCAATAGGACGCCCCCGCCCACCCCCTCGGCCTCGCCGGAGACATTCAGGCAGAACCACGTGCCGTAGATGAAATAGACGTAGGCATGCCCATGCTCCAGGAAGAGCGACCGGTTGCGCGGCGTCATCCCGCGGAAGCTGTGGGCCGCGGCGTCCCCGACCCCATAGGCCTCCGTCTCGACGATGCGGCCGCTCATGCGCCCGTTGGGCGAGTCATGGACCAGCGCCTTGCCGATCAGGAAGCGGGCGAGCTCCCTTGTGTCGATGGGTAGTTCTTTGCGGCGCAGCCGCCGATATCGGTGCATGTCCGTCCGGGCCTGGGTTTGCGCCGCATCCTAGCGGGGGCCACGGGCGGTTCAACACGGCCGTTCGCGAAGATTGGGCCGATCCGTGTTTGCGGTCCCTGCGCAGAATCCCTAGAGGTTTGGTCATGAGTCGAAACTCCCCCATGTCGTTCGTCGCGGGCGCGCTCCTGCTCGGCGCCGCCGCCTTCGCGCAGGAGCTGCCGCCCGCGAAACCCGAGAACCTGGGCCTCTCGCCCGAGCGCCTCCAGCGGATCGGGGGCGCGGTCCAGCAGTCGATCGACGACAAGCGGATCGCCGGGGTGGTGACGCTCGTCGTGCGCCACGGCCGGGTCGCCTGGTTTGACGCCCGCGGTATGGCCGACCGCGAGGCGGGCAAGCCGATGCAGAAGGACACGATCTTCCGCCTCTGTTCCATGACCAAGCCCATCGTCAGCACGGCCGTCATGATGCTCTACGAGGAGGGGAAGTTCCTGCTTGAGGACCCGGTGTCGAAGTACCTCCCCGAGTTCAAGAACCCGAGGGTGCTGGCGAAACCCGCCAGCGGCCCGTCGTACACCATCCCCGCCACGCGCGAGATCACGATCCACGACCTGCTGACGCACACCTCGGGCCTCACGTACCAGTGGGACGCGGACCTCGGCAGGGCCTACGCCGACGCCAACGTCGCAAGCGGGCTCGTGCAGTACGACGGCACGATCGGCGAGAGCGTGAAGCGGCTGGCCGCCCTCCCGCTCCTCTTCAACCCAGGCGAGCGCTGGAACTACAGCCTGTCGGTGGACGTTCTGGGGCGCCTGGTCGAGGTCGTCTCCGGCATGCCGCTCGACCAGTTCCTCCAGTCCCGGATCTTCGAGCCCCTCGGGATGAAGGACACCTACTTCTACCTGCCCCCGGAGAAGGCCGACCGGCTCGCGGCCGTCTACACGTACTATGACGGCAAGGGCCTCGGCCGCTTTCCCGACAAGCCCATCGTCGAGGGGACTCTTGTTTACTCGGCCGACTATCCCGTCAATGGGCCGAGGAAGCTCTTCTCGGGCGGCGCCGGCCTCTGCGGGACCGCCATGGACTATGCGCGCTTCTGCCAGATGATGCTGGGCGGGGGAAAGCTCGGGGACGCCCGGATCCTCAGCCGCAAGTCGGTCGAGCTCATGAGCCACGACCAGCTCGGCAAGATCAGCCCGGACACGGGCTTCGGCCTCGGCTTTGGGATCGACGGAGCCAAGGCGCCCCTCAAGGAGCTCGGCAGCGCGGGGTCCTTCAACTGGGGAGGCTTCTACTACACGTCGTTCGAGATCGATCCCAAGGAGGACATGATCATCATCTCGATGGCGCAGCTGCACCCCACCGGCGATATCAGCCTCGAGGCGCAGGTCAACGTCCTGGCCTACCAGGCGCTCGCGGACCAGGCGGCCGCGCCGGAGCTCCCAGCCGCCTGGCTCCACTGATTTCAGCCATGGCCGACCCAAAGCTCCTGCAAACCTTCCCGAACCCCGCGCCGGGGCGCGACTACGTGATCGAGCACACCCATCACGAGTTCACCTCGGTGTGCCCGGTCACGGGCCACCCGGACTTCGGTTCGATCACCGTGCGCTACGTGGCCGACCGCACGTGCGTCGAGCTCAAGTCGCTCAAGCTCTATTTCCACGGCTTCCGCAACCAAGGGATCTTCTTCGAGGCGGTGACCAACAAGATCTGCGACGACCTGGGGGCGCTGCTCAAGCCGAGGAGGCTCACGGTCGTGTCGGACTGGAAGGGACGCGGCGGCGTCACGTCGGTCATCACCGCCGAGTGGGGCAAAGGGGCCGCCCGGCGCCGGCCCACCTAGGTTCCGGGACACGAGTCCGTCCAAGCGCCCTCCTGCGCGACATGGGCCAAGGCATTAAGCCGTAGTCGCTTACAATCTGGAGTCGCTTTTTTTCATAAATGCCTCTAGGTCAGGAGACTGACAATTGATGCGGAGGTTTGGGCAACCGATGCAATGCGGCACCAGCCGCTGGAGTCTAAACTGGCCACCTTACTATGATCGAGTCCATCGAGTCCCTGGTCCGTCCCACCTCAAATTTCTGGCGCTCCGCACGCGGCAGCGCCGTCTCGCCCGCGGATGCCGTCAGCGGAATCCGCAGCAAGACCAACGTCTTCATCCACGGGGCGGCGGCGACGCCCACCCCGCTAATCGAGGCGATGGCCGCGCGCCGGGATCTCTCCGACGTGCACCTCTACCACCTGCACACGGCGGGGCCCGCGCCCTTCGCCGATCCGGGCCGCGAGCGCGAGTTCCTCTCTAACTCGCTCTTCGTGGGCGCCCCCCTGCGCCCCGCCGTCGCGTCGGGCCAGGCCGACTTCGTGCCGATCTTCCTTTCGGACATCCCCGGGCTCTTCTCAGGGGGCATCGTCAAGCTCGACGTCGCGCTCGTCCAGCTGTCGCCGCCCGATGAGCACGGGCTGTGCTCCCTCGGCACGTCCGCCGACGCGGCCAAGGCCGCGGTGGACCATGCCCGCCTGGTCATCGCCGAGATCAACGAGCAGATGCCCCGCACGCACGGCAACAACGTCGTCCCCTTCGACCGGCTCGACGCCTTCGTCTCGACCAACCGGCCCCTGCATGAGCACAAGGCTCAGCCTGAATCCCCGATCGAGGCCCGCATCGGGGAGATCGTCGCCGGGCTTGTTGAAGACGGGTCGACGCTTCAGATGGGCATCGGCGGCATCCCGGATGCCGTCCTCTCCCGCCTTCTCACCAAGCACGACCTGGGGGTCCACACCGAGATGTTCTCGGACCGGATCATCGACCTGGTCGATTCGGGCGCGGTGACCAACAGGCTCAAGGCGGTCGGCCACGGCAGGATCGTCACCTCCTTCATCAACGGCACCCGCCGCCTCTTCGACTTCGTGGACGACAACCCGCTGGTGATGTTCTACCCCTGCGACTGGACGAACGACACCGCCATCATTCGGCAGAACCCGAAGGTGGTCGCGATCAACTCGGCCATCGAGGTCGACCTCACGGGCCAGGTCTGCGCCGACTCGATCGGCCACCGCATCTACTCGGGCATCGGCGGCCAGATGGACTTCATCCGGGGCGCGGCCCTGTCGCCCGGCGGAAAGCCGATCATCGCGCTTCCGTCCACGGCGAAGGGCGGGCGCCTGTCCCGGATCGTGATCCAGCTCGCTCCGGGGGCCGGCGTTGTCACGACCCGCGGCCACATCCACTGGGTCGCCACGGAGTACGGCGCCGTGAACCTGCACGGGAAAAGCCTGCGCGAGCGCGGTGAGGCGCTGATCTCGATCGCGCACCCCGACTTCCGCGCCGAGCTGCGGCGCGACCTGTCGGCGCTGCGCCACTTCACGCCGGCCGCGTAGGGGCCGCTGTCAACACCGGCACCGCGCTCAACCCTTCACCTTTCTTGGGGGTCGGGCGGGTGCTTTGCACCCCTTGGGCGGGGCCGTGAAGGGGGCGGACGCCGCCCGGTGTTATGCCGGGCGATTCCACACCACCCCATGAACAGCCCCACATGCCTAGCCCTGCTCGCGTCCCTCGTGTGCAGCCCGACCGCCCTGGCGCAGGCCGCACTCCCGGACTATGTACCGGTTAAGATCAACCAGAACGTCGACGCCACCTACCCCCCGAGCATGACGACGGCCGGCGTGAAAAGCGGCGTGGCGAGCCTCGCAATAGCCGTCGACGACTCCGGCGTGCTCTCGGATTGCCTGGCGACCGGCTACACGCACCCCGCGTTCGCCGCATCCGCCATGACCGCGGTCCGGAAGTGGACGTTCGAGCCCGCGCGCATCCACGGCGCCCCCCGCAACTCGAAGGCGGACGTCACGTTCCACTTCGAGCTGGACGGCGTCGCGGTCGTGTCGATGGACGTCATCTCCTACAACGAGCTCGTCCACTTCAAAGTCGCCCCGAACAGCGAGGCTTACAGCGTCTGCACGCTCTCCCAGCTCGACCGCGTGCCCGCGCCCCTCAAGGTCGTGAGCCCGGTCTACCCGGGCGAACTCGCGCGCAGCAGCCGCGGCGGGCACGTCGTGGTCGAGTTCTACATCGACCCGCAGGGCCGCGTGCGGATCCCCTCGGTCGCGCGGGAGACCATCGAGGCCAGCCCGGAGCTTGCCGCGGTCGCCGTGGCGGCGGTCTCGCAGTGGCAGTTCGCCCCGCCTGTCTCGAGCGGGAAGCCCGTCCTGGTCGTCGCGAGCCAGGACTTCAGCTTCAAGCCGCCGGCGCCGTGACGCCGGCCGGGCCTCGGCCCTAGCCGAGGGTCGCCACGATCTTGGAGCCGTCCCTGATCCGGTCGAGCGGCGCCAAGGCGCCCTCGACCGGCTTGCCGTCGATAACGAGCGACCTGACCCCCCGGCTGACGCCGTCCGGGTTCTTCACCGTGATCTTCACCGTCTTGCCGCGGAAGACCCGCGTCATGGTGAAGCCCGGCCAGGACCTGGGGATGCAGGGGTCGATGCGCAGGCCGTCGATCTCCGGCCTGATGCCAAGGATCCACTGAAGCGCCGTGTGGTGGCTCCATGACGCCGTCCCGGTGAGCCACGGGGTCGCCGACTTGCCCGCGTTGCGGTTGCACGTGGCGTAGGTCGTCTGGCAGTGGACGTAGGGCTCGATCTCGCGCACCTCCGCCCGCGTGTTGTAGGCGGAGGGCATGAACGCCCGGTAGAACTCGTAGGCCTGGTCGCCGTTGCCGAGCAGGCACTCGGCGATGACCACCCAGCTCTGCGTGTGGCAGAAGATGCCGGCGTTCTCCTTGACCCCGTGGTTGAAGATCACCCCGACCATGACGGTCGGCGGCGTGAGCGTGAACGGCGGGGCGCTCAGCATGATGCCAAACGGCGTCGCCAGGTCGCGCACGAGGGCGCCCATGCACAAGCGGCCCTGCTCCGGCGTGGCCGCACCGGAGATGACCGCCCAGCTCTGGGTGTTGACGTAGATCTTGCCCTCGGTCTCCGCCTTCGAGCCGTAGCGGTGGCCGTCCGCGCCGATCGCCCAGAGGAACCATTCGCCGTCCCACGCCGCCTTCTGGATGTTCGCGTCCAGCTTCGCTAGCTCCGAGCGGGCCCATTCAGCCTCCTCCGGCAGGGCGAGCCGCCCCGCGATCCGCGCGTAGGTGTCGAAGGCGTAGCGCAGCTGGAAGGCCACCATCACGGACTCGCCCGCGTAGCCCATCTTCACGCAGTCGTTCCAGTCGGCGTGCAGCCCGCACGGCAGGCCGTTCCTGCCCGAGTGCTGGACGTTGAACTCGATCGCGCGGCGCAAGTGGCCCAGCACCGTCGCCTCGCCCTTGTCGGCAAACGGGAGCACCTTGTTGTAGAAGTCGAGGTCGCCCGTCTCGGCCACGTAGTCCGGCACCGCGTTGAACAGCCACTGGCAGTCGTCGGACCTGAATTCCTCGGCCCGGGGAGCGGGCATCGCTCCCGGGTGGTGGTTGAACTGCTGCACGACCGGCATCGCGCCGCCGCTGGCGACCTGCCCCGTGAGCATGAGTTCGAGGCGCTCGCGAATCCCCTCCTTGAGGATCGGGATCGCGCCGAGCATGTCCTGCACCGTGTCCCGGTAGCCGAGGCCGTCGCGCTCGCCGTTGTAGATGAGCGACGCGTGCCGCGACCAGGTGTAGGCGATCAGCGCGTTGTAGGCCCCCCAGACGTTGGCCATCGAGTCGAACTCCGCGTCCGGAGTCTTCACCTTTGCGCCCTCGAGGAGGCCGTGCCAGCGGCCGACGAGCTTCTGCAGCTCGGCCTCGCAGCGCTCCGGCGTGCCGAACTCGGCCCGGGCCCTGTAGCCGTGCGAGTCGGGCGTGCCGAGCCCGAGCATCGCGATCAGCTCGCGCGTCTCGCCCGGCTGCAGCGCGATGTCGGCCTGGAGGGTCCCGATCGCGTTCCCGCCCTCGGCCAGGAAGTTGGAGCACTTCCCGTCGATCACCGCCTGCGGGTTCGCGTAGGTGTTGTAGATGGACCCCAGGAAGCGCTCCCGGACGGTCTCGTAGCCGGCGAGGGGGGCCCCGACCAACGCCATCCAGAGGCGGTGGCAGCCCATGAGGTCCGCCGGATCGTAGGGCATGTATGGATGGACGGCCATCCCCAGCATCTCCTGCTCAACCGTGGCCTTCGTGATGAACTGCGAATACTGCAGGTTGCTCATGTCGTTGGGCATCGCCCAGGGACTCGACATCTCGCAGTAGGTGAAGACGGAAAGGCGGCGCACCTTCCTGGACTTGTTTGTCACCCTGAGGCGCCAGTACTCGAACGCCTGCCCGAGTGGCACGAAGTACGTCGACTCGGTCTCGATGCCGGCGTAGCGCGACGTGATGATCGTGTAGGCCGTGCCATGGCGGCAGACGCTCTTGTACTTGGACAGGGGCTTGCCGACCGGCTGCCAGGAGGACGACCAGTAGTCCCCGGTCTCGGCGTCGCGCAGGTAGAAGTAGCGCCCGGGCTGGTCCATCGGCACGGAATTGGGCCGCATGCGCAGGAAGCGGCTCGTCAGGGCGCTCTTGTAGAAGCTGTAGCCCCCGGCGTTGTTGGTGATGATGGCGCCGTAGTCGAGCGACCCGAGGTAGTTGCTCCACGCCCGCGGAGTGTCCGGGCGGGTGATGACATATTCCTTCGCGTCGTCGTCAAAGTGGCCGAATTGCATTTGCGGGAGCTGCCTACGATCGAAAGCCCGTGGGGAAAGCGCAAGGATTTGCGCAGTCCCGGCGCCCGATTATGACTCCCGCGTATGGGCTCATGCGCCCGCATACTACGGCCCCGGAGGGGCCGCGGCGGCGGTTTTCACCCCAAAAACCGCTCCGGAGCGCGCCAGAGCGTCCCCCAAGAAACGCCCAGCCATTGCCAAAATGTGAGGAGAAGCGCGGTCCGCGGGCGGCTATCCTCCCCTCGTGGAAGCTAATTCTATCTTGACCGATAGGAAGGGCGGCGTTGCTCGGATCATGAAGCACGCCAGTGGAGACAAGCGCTTCAAAATCCTCGAGGCGCACATCAAGAAGTTTCAGGGCCGCCAAGACGCGCTGATCGAGGTGCTGCACCGCGCCCAGGAGCTCTTCGGGTTCCTGGAGGACGACCTCCTGCTCTTCGTCGCCTACAAGCTGAAGCTGCCGGCGAGCCGCGTCTACGGCGTCGCCACGTTCTACCACTACTTCATCCTGAAGCCGCAGGGCGCCCACACCTGCGTCGTGTGCACCGGGACCGCCTGCTACGTCCGCGGCGCGGACAAGGTCCTCTCGGCGGTCGAGGCCAAGTCAGGGATCAAGGCCGGGGAGACCACGGCCGACAATGAGTTCTCGCTGCTCACCGCGCGCTGCCTCGGCGCCTGCGGAATCGCGCCCACGGTCGTGTACGACGGCGTGATCACGCCCCACCAGACCCCCGACGCGGCCGTGGCGCGGGTCAACGAATGGCTTCCCCATGATCATTGACGACCTCGACGCGATCGCGGAGGCGGAAAGGTCCTCCGCCAAGAAGACGGTCATCCGCTGCTGCATGGCGGCCGGCTGCATGTCCTCCCACTCCGAGGCGGTCAAGACCAGCCTCGAGAAGATCGTCCGCGACTCGGGCCTCTCCGAAAGGATCGAGGTGCGCGGCGTCGGGTGCATGCGCCTCTGCTGCCAGGGCCCGCTCGTCGGCGTCGACCCCGACGGCATCATCTACGAGAAGGTCACGCCCGAGGACGCCCCGGCGGTCATCATCGCGACGCAGGGGGGCGAGGCGAACGTCAAGAGGGGCGACCCGACGCACCCCTTCTACACCAAGCAGCTCTCCATCGTGCTGGCCAACAGCGGCCTGATCGACCCCGAGCGGATCGAGTCCTACATCGCGGTCGACGGGTACCGGGCGCTGCACGCGGTGCTGCGCGAGATGACGCCCAACGACGTCGTCGAGAGCGCGATCAAGAGCGGGCTGCGCGGGCGCGGCGGAGCGGGGTATTCCACGGGCCTGAAGTGGGCCACGGTGGCTAAGACGCCCGCCGCCCAGAAATACGTGGTCTGCAACGCGGACGAGGGCGACCCCGGCGCCTTCATGGACCGCAGCGTCCTCGAGAGCGACCCCCACAGCGTGCTCGAGGGCATGGCCATCGCCGCCTACGCGGTCGGCGCGAACCAGGGCTACATCTACGTCCGGGCCGAGTACCCGCTCGCGATCAAGCGCCTGCAGATCGCCATCAAGCAGGCGCGCCAGACGGGGCTGCTCGGCAGCGGCATCTTCGAGTCGCCGTTCAGCTTCACAGTCGACATCCGGATAGGCGCGGGCGCGTACGTCTGCGGCGAGGAGACGGCGCTCATGGCCTCGATCGAGGGCCGGCGCGGGACACCGAGGCCGCGCCCCCCCTTCCCCGCGGAGAGCGGCCTCTGGGGCTGCCCGACGCTCATCAACAATGTCGAGACCTTCGCCAACATCCCCGTGATCATCCGCAAGGGGGCCGAGTGGTTCGCCTCCATCGGCACCGGCCTGAGCAAGGGGACAAAGGTGTTCGCGCTCGCCGGAAAGATCGAGAACACGGGCCTCATTGAGGTGCCCATGGGCACGCCGCTGCGCCAGATCGTCGAGGAGATGGGCGGGGGCGCGCCTGGCGGCGTCAAGATCAAGGCCGTGCAGACCGGCGGGCCCTCCGGCGGATGCATCCCGGCCAGCGAGCTCGACACGCCGGTCGACTACGAGTCGCTCACCCGCCTCGGCTCCATCATGGGCTCGGCGGGATGATCGTCATGGACGAGTCGACGCGCATGCCCGAGATCGCGCGCTTCTTCATGGAGTTCTGCATGGACGAGTCGTGCGGCAAGTGCATCCCGTGCCGCACCGGCACGGTGCAGATGCACCGCCTGCTCGACAAGATCGTCCGGCGCGAGGCCACCCCCGAGGACCTGGCCAAGCTCGAGGAGCTCTGCGACATGGTCGCCCGCACGAGCCTGTGCGGCCTCGGCCAAAACGCGCCGAACCCGATCCTGAGCACCCTCAGGTTCTTCCGCAACGAGTACCTCGAGCTGCTGCAGGCGCAGCCCGACGGCAAGCCCGCCCCCGCGGGCGCGAACGCCACCTGACCCCCATGGCAGCCAAGACCCTCATCATCGACGGAAAGCAGGTCAGCGCGCAGGACGACGCCACGATCCTGGACGCAGCGACCGACGCGGGAATCAAGATACCGACCCTCTGCCACCTGGGGGGCGTGTACGACGTCGGCGCCTGCCGCCTGTGCCTGGTCGAGGTCGCCGGGGCGAAGAAGCTCTTCTCCGCCTGCACGACCCGCGTCGCCGAGGGGATGGAAGTCCACACCGACACGGAGCGCCTGCGCAAGTACCGCCGGATGACGCTCGAGCTCCTCTTCGCGGAGCGCAACCACGTGTGCTCGGTCTGCGTGTCCAACGGGAAGTGCGAGCTCCAGACGCTCGCGTGGCAGAACGGCATGGAGCACGTGGGCTACGACTACAGCTTCCCGAGGTGGGGGGTCGACGCGACGCACCATCTCTTCGGCCTGGACCACAACCGCTGCGTCCTCTGCCAGCGCTGCGTGCGCGTCTGCTGGCACATCGAAGGCGCCGGGACGAAGAACGTCGCGGGGCGCGGCGCGCGGTCGGCCATCATCGACGACCTGAAGCAGCCCTGGGGCGACTCGGAGACCTGCACCTCGTGCGGGAAGTGCGTCCTCGCCTGCCCCACCGGCGCGCTCTTCAACAAGGGCTCGACCGTCGGCGAGATGTCGCGCGACCTCAACAAGCTCGAGTACATCGTCAACGCCAGACTCAAAAAACAATGGATCGCCTTAGAATAGCCACCGTTTGGCTGGGCGGCTGCTCCGGCTGCCACATGTCCTTCCTCGACCTGGACGAGTTCCTGATCGACCTGGCGGGCCTTGTGGACCTGGTCTACAGCCCGGTCATCGACGTGAAGGAGTACCCGGAGAACGTCGACGTTTGCCTCATCGAGGGCGCGGTCTGCAACCGCGACAACCTAGAGATGCTTCACACGGTCCGCCGGCGCACGAAGGTCCTCGTCTCGTTCGGCGACTGCGCGGTGACGGGCAACGTGCCCGCGATCCGCAACCAGCTGGGCGCGGGCAACGATGTGAACGTGCTGCAGTGCGCCTACATCGCGAACGCGCAGAACAACCCGAGGCTGCCCGTCGCCGACGGCATCGTCCCCGAGCTCCTGAAGCGCGTGAAGCCCCTGCACGAGGTCGTCCCCGTGGAGGTTTACCTGCCCGGCTGCCCGCCGTCGGCGGACCGGATCAAGCTGCTGCTCGAGCGCGTGCTCGCGGGCCTGCCGCCCGCCCTGGAGGGAGAGCAGATCCGGTTCGGCTGAGGACTTCCCATGGCAAAGCGCATCGTCATCGACCCGGTCACCCGCATCGAGGGGCACGCCAAGATCAGCATCTTCCTGGACGATGCCGGACAGGTGTCCGACGCCGAGTTCCACGTCGTGGAGTTCCGCGGCTTCGAGAAGTTCTGCGAGGGCCGCCCCTTCAGCGAGATGCCGGCGATCACCGCCCGCATCTGCGGCATCTGCCCGGTGAGCCACCTGCTCGCCTCGGCCAAGGCGGGCGACGCCATCATGGCCGTCGCGATCCCTCCCGCGGCGGACAAGCTGCGCCGCCTGATGAACCTCGGCCAGATCGTCCAGAGCCACGCGCTCAGCTTCTTCCACCTGAGCGCGCCCGACTTCATCCTCGGCTGGGACGCCCCCCCGGCGACCCGCAACGTCTTCGGCCTGATCGCCGCCGACCCCGCGCTCGCCCGCTCCGGGATCCGGCTGCGCCAGTTCGGCCAGGAGATCATCGAGGCGCTCGGCGGCAAGAAGATCCACCCCGCGTGGGCCGTGCCGGGCGGCGTCCGCAGCGGGCTTGACGAGGAGGGGCGCGCCCGCATCCGGCAGCGGCTGCCGGAGGCCTTCGCGACGGCCGAGGCGGCGCTCGGCATCTTCCTAAAGGCGCTCGAGTCCCACCGGGAGGAGGCCCTCATCTTCGGCAACTTCCAGTCGCTCTTCATGGGCCTTGTCGCGCCCGATGGCGGATGGGAGCACCACGGCGGCAGGCTGCGGTTCACGGACAGCACCGGCAGCGTGATCGCCGACCAGATCGAGCCGGCGCGCTACCTGGAGTTCCTGGGCGAGTCCGTGCAGGAAGCCTCGTACCTGAAGACGCCGTACTTCAAGGCGCTCGGGCTCCCGGGCGGGATGTACCGGGTGGGGCCGCTCGCCAGGCTCAACGTCTGCGAGCACATCGGGACGCCGCGGGCGGACGCCGAGCTAAAGGCCTTCAAGCAGATGGGCCGGGGCGCCGTCACGTCCTCGTTCCTCTACCACTATGCGCGCCTGATCGAGATCATCGCCGGCCTCGAGGCGATCGAGCGCGCCCTCGAGGATCCCGACCTGGGCAGCGGCGACCTGCGCGCCGACGCGGGCGTCAACTCGCTCCACGGGGTGGGCGCCAGCGAGGCGCCGCGCGGCACCCTGTTCCACGACTACACGGTGGACCGCTCCGGGCTCCTGAAGAGCGTCAACCTGATCGTCGCCACCGGCCACAACAACCTGGCCATGAACCGCACGGTCGCGCAGATCGCGCGCCACTACGTGCAGGGAGACAATATCCCGGAGCCCGTGCTCAACCGCATCGAGCACGGCATCCGCTGCTACGACCCCTGCCTCTCCTGCTCCACCCACGCCGCGGGCCAGATGCCGTTGCGCATCCGGCTGGTCGGGCCCCGCGGCAACGTGCTCCGCGAGGTGGTCCGTGGATAGCTACCTGCTGGTCATCGGCTACGGAAACACCCTGCGCCGCGACGACGGCGTCGGGCCCAAGGTCGCCGCCGCGCTGGAGCGGCTCCGCCTGCAGGGCGTCCTCACGATCGCCTGCCCCCAGCTCACCCCGGAGCTCGCCGACCCGCTGTCGCGGGCGGGGGCCGCCGTCTTCGTCGACGCGAGCGTGGAGCACCGGGGGCCGGTGCGCCTGCGCCAGCTGGGCCCGGCCGACTCCTCGCAGATCCTCGCCCACGCCGCGGACCCCCGCGTGCTCCTGGCCCTGGCGCGCGACGCCTTTGGCCGCGCACCGCGCTCGTGGATGCTGACCATCCCCGCCAAGGAGCTCGGCTTCGGCGAGCGCCTCTCGCGCCCGGCCGCCCTCGGCCTCAGGGACGCCGTGCGCTTAGTGCGTGGGCTCCGCCTCCGACTGCGGGGGCGGCGCCGCGCGGAGACTTCGGCCTGAACGCGTCGGGCGCGGTCCGCCCGCAGGTCCACGTGCGGACGTAGATCTGCTCCGGGGTGCCGAACGCCGGCACCTGGATCAGGAGCCCGCGCTCGGCGTACCACGCCAGGAGGGGCAGCGTGCTCTCCTCGTAGACCCGCATCCTCGTGCGGATCGTCTCGGGCTTGTCGTCCTCGCGCTGCAGGAGCGCCGTGCCGCAGGCGTCGCAGATGCCCGGCCGCGTGGGAGGCTGCATCACCGTGTGGTAGACCGCCTTGCACTTCGGGCACACCCGCCTGCCGGCGAGCCGCGAGACAATCTCTTCAATGGGCAGCTCGTAGCTGAACACGACGTCAAGCGCCACCCCCTCGCGCTCCAGGAACCTGGAGAGGGCCTCGGCCTGCGCCACGGTGCGCGGGAAGCCGTCGAGGACGAACCCGCCGCAGCACCGAAGGCACCGCCCGCGCTCGCCGACGAGTTCAAGGATGGTCTCGTCCGAGACCAGCGCCCCCGCCTTCATGCTGGCGAGCGCGGCCTCGAGGGCCGGCGTGCGCTCGCAGTCCGTGCAGGCCGCGGCCCGCAGGATGTCCCCCGTCGAAAGGTGGCAGGCCCCGAGCCTCGAGCAGAGCAGGTCCGCCTGCGTCCCCTTGCCCACGCCGGGGGCTCCGAGGAGCACCAGGCGCCAGGGCGCACCGGGGGGCGGGTTGGGAGGATTGGCACAATGCGCCTTTCCTCCGCGCAGCCACGCCATTCGGTCAGGTTTGTTCGTCATAAGTTGCGATCCTCCAGGCCTGGAGGATCCGGATGTAGTTGGCCCTCTCGAAGGCCGCGGGGTCCGGGCAGCGTTTCAGGTTCATCGCGCCGCGAAACTCGCTCACGCTCGTGTAGCCGTGCTCGCCCATCCACTGGCTCATCCCGTCCAGGAGGACCGAGAGGAAGCGCGGGCCGTTCTGCAGGAGCGCGGAGACGATCTGCACGGCGTTGGCCCCGGCGAACAGCGCCTTGAGGACGTCCTGCGCGCTGTGGACGCCGCCCGTGGCGGCGAGCGAGCAGCGCACCTGCGGGGAGATGATCGCGAGCCAGCGCAGCCGCACCAGGAGCTCCGAGGTCTCGGACAGGCGCAGCTTCGGCAGCACCTCCATCTCGTCCAGGTCAAGGTCCGGCTGGTAGAACCGGTTGAAGACAACCACGCCGGCGGCCCCTGCGTGCTCGAGCGACAGGACGAAGTTGGCGGGCGAGGTGTGGAACGGCGAGATCTTGACCGCGACCGGGATGCGGACCGAGTCGGAGACCAGGTGCACGATCTCGCGCAGGTCGGCCTCGACCTCGTCGGCGGCGACGGAGGCGCGGGTGGCGATCTGGTAGAGGTTGAGCTCGATCGCGTCGGCCCCGGCCGACTCGAACTTGCGCGCATAGTCGATCCACCCGCCCATCCGCGACCCGTTGAGGGACGCGATCACCGGGATGCTGAGCGCCTTCTTGAGCCCCTCGATCTGGTGCAGGTACTGGTCGGGCGCCAGCTGGTACTCGGAGAAGTTGGGGAAGTACGACGTCGCCTCCGGCGTGCTCTCGGCCGGCGTCTCGATGGCGTGGGCGAGCGCCCGCAGCTCCACCTCGATCTGCTCCTCGAAGATCGACCTCATCACGACGGCCGCCGCGCCCGCGTCCTGGAGCTGGCGGGCCGAGTCGACGCTGTCGCAGAACGGCCCGGCGCCGACGATGAGGGGGTTCTCAAGCTTCAGTCCGAGGTACTCTGTGGAGAGGTTCATGATTGGGCGGGGGGTGGGGTTGTGGCCGCGGGCGCTGTCCTCGTCGCTGGAAGTGCCGGGGCCGCCGGGGCCGGGGCCACGGGGGTTCCCCCGTTTCCATTGCTTGGGGGCTTTCCGGCCAGGCGCTCATAGAAGGCGAAGCGCCGCTTCACCTGCTTCTGCGCCTTCACGGCCAGCTCCTCCGCGCGGGCCGGAGCGACGTGCCTGAGCATGCTGAACCGGGTCTCGTTGCCCATGAACTTCGCCAGGTCGCCCTTCGGCGCGGCCGAGTCGAGCTTGAGCGGCTCGCCCGTGCCCACCAGCCGGGGATCGTAGCGGAACAGCGGCCAGTAGCCGCTCTCCACCGCAAGCTTCTGCTGCTCGGCCCCCAGGTGCAGCGGGAACCCGTGGGCGATGCAGTGCGAGTACGCGATGATGAGCGCCGGCCCGTCGTAGGAGAGCGCCTCGCGGAAGGCCGTCACGGTCTGGCTGTCCTTGGCGCCGAACGCGACCTTGGCCACGTAGACGTAGCCGTACTGCATGGCCATGAGCGCCAGGTCCTTCTTCGCCACGGACTTGCCGCTCGCCGCGAACTTCGCGACCGCGCCGATCGGCGTGGACTTGGACGACTGGCCGCCGGTGTTCGAATAGACCTCGGTGTCGAGCACGAGCACCTTCACGTTGGCCCCGCTCGCCAGGACATGGTCCAGGCCTCCGTAGCCGATGTCGTAGGCCCACCCGTCGCCCCCCACCACCCACACGGACTTCTTGACGAAGTCGTCCGCCAGGGCCTCGAGCCGGCGGGCGTCGGCCCCGTCGAGCGTCCGCAGGATCTCCCGCAGCGCGGCGACCCGGCCGCGCTGGGCGGCGATCCCGGCCTCCGTGCTCTGGTCGGCGTTCAGGAGCGCGTCCTTCAGCCCCGAGTTCGGCAGCCGCGTCTCGATCCGACTGAGGACATCCCTGGCGGAGCGCGCCCGCTGCTCCATCGCGAGCTGCAGGCCGTAGCCAAACTCCGCGTTGTCCTCGAAGAGCGAGTTCGCCCAGGTCGGCCCGCGGCCGTCCTGGTTCGCGCAGTAGGGCGTCGTCGGCAGGTTGCCGCCGTAGATGGACGAACAGCCCGTCGCGTTCGCGATGACCAGGCGGTCGCCGACAAGCTGCGTCAGGAGCTTCAGGTAGGGGGTCTCCCCGCAGCCCGCGCACGCCCCCGAGAACTCGATCAGCGGGGTCATGAACTGGGACCCCTTGACGACGCTCGCGTCGAGCTTCGTGCGGTCCGGGTCCGGCAGGCGCATGAAGAAGTCCCAGTTGGCGCGCTCGGCCTCGAGGCGCGGCGGCTGCGGCACCATGTCGATCGCCTTGTGCCTCGGGTTGGTCCTGTCCTTCGCCGGGCAGATCTGCACGCAGATCGAGCAGCCCGTGCAGTCCTCGGGAGCGACCTGGAGCGAGTACCTCTGGCCGGGGAACTCGGTGGACTTGAAGGGCGTCGAGACGAAGCCCTCCGGCGCGCCCTCCAGCGCCTCCGGCGGGAAGAACTTCGCGCGGATGCAGGCGTGCGGGCAGACGAGCACGCACTTGTTGCACTGGATGCAGACGGCCGGATCCCAGGCCGGGATCTCGAGCGCGATGTTGCGCTTCTCGAAGCGCGACGTGCCGGTCGGCCAGCACCCGTCCATCGGGATGGCGCTCACCGGCATGAGGTCGCCCTTGTCGGCCAGCAGCCGGGACGTGACCTTCAGGACGAATTCGGGGGCCCCGGCGTACGACGGCGGGACCGTGGCGACCGACCCGGAGTCGGGGGCGGCGGGGATCGCCACCTCGTGGAGCCCGGCCAGCGCCGCGTCGACCGCCGCGTAGTTCATCTGCACGATCTGCTCGCCCTTCTTGCCGTAGGTCTTGTTGATCGCCTGCTTGATCTGCGCCACGGCCTCGTCGGGCGGCAATACGCCGGACAGGGCGAAGAAGCAGGTCTGCAGGACCGTGTTCGTGCGCCGGCCCATGCCGGCGGCGTGCGCGACGCCGGTGGCGTCGATGACGAAGAGCCGCAGCTTCTTCGCGATCAGCGTCTCCTGCCACTCCCGCGGAAGCTTGCCCCACGTCTCCAGCGCCGAGTAGGGCGAGTTCAGGAGGACCGTGCCGCCCGGGGCCGCGTAGCCGAGGATCTCGGCCCTTCCTATGAAGCTGAACTGGCTGCAGGCGACGAACTCCGCCTGCCGGATCAGGTACGGCGCGCGGATCGGCCGCGGTCCGAAGCGCAGGTGCGACACCGTCACCGAGCCCGACTTCTTCGAGTCGTAGACGAAGAACCCCTGGGCGAAGTTGTTGGTCTGCTCGCCGATGATCTTGATCGAGTTCTTGTTGGCCCCGACCGTGCCGTCGGCGCCGAGGCCCACGAACACGCAGCGCCGGACATCCGGCTGCTCCAGGTCGAAGTCGGCGTCAAACGGCAGCGACATGTGGGTTACGTCGTCGGTGATGCCCACCGTGAAATGGATCGGCGCGGCGGCGTCCGTCATGCGCTCGAACACGGCCCGGGCCATGCCCGGCGTGAACTCCTTGGACCCGAGCCCGTAGCGCCCGCCGCTGACGCGCACGGAGGCGGCCCGGGCGCGGTCGCCCTCGGCCAGGGCGCCCAGCACGTTCAGGTACAGGGGCTCGCCGAGCGAGCCCGGCTCCTTCGTGCGGTCGAGGACGGCGACCGACTTGGCGGTGGCCGGCAGCGCCGAAAGGAACGCCTTGACGCTGAACGGGAGGAACAGGCGCACCGCGACGACGCCGACCTTCTCGCCCCGGGCCACGAGCCAGTCGACCGTCTCCTCGATCGTCTCGACGCCGCTGCCCATGGCCACCACCACCCGCTCGGCCTGCGGATGCCCATGGTAGTCAAAGAGATGGTACGAGCGTCCGGACGCCGTCGCCAGCATGTCCATGGACGCCTGCACGGCGCCCGGAAGGACGTCATAGAACCGGTTGACCGCCTCGCGCCCCTGGAAATACACGTCGGGATTCTGCGCGGTGCCGCGAAGGGTCGGGTGGTCCGGGGTCATGGCGCGGGAGCGGAACTCCGCGATGTCCTTCTCGTCCACGACCGAGCGCAGGACCCGGTCGGAGAGCAGCGCCAGCTTCTGCACCTCGTGCGAGGTCCGGAAGCCGTCGAAGAAGTGGATGAAGGGGACGCGTGACCTCAGGCTCGCCGCGTGCGCCACCAGGGCCAGGTCGTGGGCCTCCTGGGCCGAGTTGCTGCAGATGAGGGCGCAGCCCGTGGCGCGGCAGGCCATGACGTCCTGGTGGTCGCCGAAGATCGAGAGGGCCTGCGCGGCCAGCGCCCGCGCGCTCACGTGCACCGTGAACGGGAGGAGCTCCCCGGCGATCTTGTAGAGGTTCGGGATCATCAGCAGCAGCCCCTGGGACGCGGTAAAGGTGGTCACCAGGGCCCCGCCCAGGAGCGCCCCGTGGACCGCGCCGGCAACGCCCCCCTCCGACTGCATCTCGACGATGCGCGGCAGCTGCCCCCAGAGGTTAGGCCGGTCGGCCGCCGCCCATTCGTCGCAGAACTCCGCCATCGGGGACGACGGCGTGATCGGGTAGATCGCCACCAGCTCATTCAGCCTGTAGGCGACCGAAGCAACGGCCTCATTCGCATCACACGTCACGTACTCCAGGGCAGAAGGCATTTTTCCCATGACAACATGATGCCACCGCCGGGGGGTCGGCTCTACGCAGTTATTGCCAATCGCTAGGCGAATATTGCGGCCCCGCATTTTCGGCTGCCCAATAACTGCATAGCAATGCGCAATCCATGCGCAGCCCCGACCCTTGCGTATTGGTAGCTTAAGGCGTCATGAAAACGATACTCGCACCGATCGACCTCTCTGACGCGGCGGCCGGCGTGACGTCTGAAGCCCGCGCCCTTGCAGGGATTCTCGGAGGCAAGGTGTCCTTGCTGCATGTCGTGCCTCCTCCGGTTGTGATCAACGAATACTCCCCCGAGGCCGAGCGCTTGGCGGACGAGGAGCAGCAGTCAGCCGAGCAGAGCCTCGAGTACTGGAAGCAGAGCCTGGAGAGCGGGGGCGTGGAGGCGGAGACCGCGCTGCGGCACGGCCCCCCGGTCGCGACGATCCTGGACGAGGCGGTCCGCACCAACGCCGACTACGTCGTCATGGGCTCCCACGGCCACGGAGCCCTCTACAACCTCCTGGTCGGCGGCACCGCATCGGGCGTCATCCAGAAGTCCCCCTGCCCCGTCGTCATCGTCCCCACCCAGAAGGCGGTCGCACGCGCCACCGCCGCAACCCAGGCACACTCGTGAAACCAAGAACCCGCGCACTGCTCGCAGCCGCCCTCTTCCTGGCCGCCCTTCCGGCCGCCCAGGCGCATCCGGGCCATGACGAGGTCATGGGCCTGGCTGGAGGATTCGCCCACCCCTTCAGCGGATGGGACCACCTGCTCGCCATGCTCGCCGTCGGCTACTGGGCCGCGCAGCTGCGCGCCCCCCGGCTCATGTCGGCCGCGTTCCTCGCTGCCATGGCGCTCGGCGCCCTGGCCGGCGGCTGGACGGGGCCCATCCCCGGCATCGAGCAGGCCGTCGCGGCGTCGGTGCTCGTCGCCGGGCTCCTGATCGCCCGCCAGGTGCGGATGCCGGCCGCCGCCGGGGCCGCGCTCGCCGGCGTGTTCGCCCTGCTCCACGGCGCCGCCCACGGGGCGGAGATGCCCGCCACGGCCGGGGCGCTGGCCTACGGCTGCGGCTTCATCGCCGCGACGGCGCTCCTGCTGTCGGCCGGGATCGCCGCGGGAAGCCTGGCCCGGCGCCTGCCCGCCCGCGCCTCGACGGCGCCCGGCTGGCTCGTCGCCGCCGCGGGGATCGTCCTATTGGCCGTCTCGGCCTGAATCAGAGCTTAGCACGGAGGTCATGCACGCATGCACGAGGTTGGGATCATGGAGACAACGATCGCAGCGGTCCTCTCAGAGGCCCGCGGCCACGACGCGTCCCGTGTTCACAACATCGTGCTTCGCGTGGGAGCGCTATCTGGAGTGGAACCCGACGCGCTTCGGCTCGCCTTCGATGCTGCAGTGAAGGGCACGCCCGCGGACGGCGCCGGACTCGAAATCGAGTCGGTGCCGGCCCGCGGGCGTTGTCCCGACTGCGACCTGGAATTCGACGTCGAGTCGGACTTCATCTTCACCTGCCCCAAGTGCGGCCGGATCTCGGGAGAGCTCGTCCAGGGCCGCGAGCTCGAGCTGACCCGCATCGTGATGTCCTAGGCCCCCGCCGATGCCGACCCCCCTCGCACCGTCCGCGCAAAAGGCCACACGAACGGTCGAGCTGCGCCTGTCGCTCCTGGAGAGCAACGACCGCCAGGCCGTGGCCAACCGCCGGCGCTTCAAGGAACTCGGGATGGTCGCCCTCAACCTCGTCTCCTCGCCCGGATCGGGCAAGACGACGCTCCTCGAGCGGACGCTGGCCGAGTTCGGCGCGGCCACGCGGTGCGCCGCCGTCGTGGGCGACCTCGCCACGGACAACGACGCCCGGCGCCTCGGCCGCACGCGTGCCCCCGTGGCCCAGATCACGACCGGCTCCGCGTGCCACCTCGACGCGGGCATGGTCGCCCGCGCGGTCGGCGGCCTCGACCTTGCGGGCGCGCGCATCCTCTTCATCGAGAACGTGGGCAACCTGGTGTGCCCCGCCTCGTTCGACCTGGGCGAGCAGGTACGGGTCGTGCTCCTGTCGGCCGCCGAGGGCGAGGACAAGCCGCTCAAGTACCCCCCGATCTTCAAGTCCGCCCATGTCGTCCTGCTGACCAAGGTCGACGTGGCCGGCGTCCTCGGGTTCGACGTGGAGGCCGCCGCGCAGAACGTCAGGCGGATCGCACCCCAGGCGCGGGTGATCCGGCTTTCGGCGAAGAGCGGCGAGGGAATCAAGGAGTGGTACGACCTGCTTGGGTCGCTCGTGAACTCGGGGAAGGGGTGATCCCATGGTCGGCCGCACCCCCACCCCGCCGGCAACGCGCGAGCCGTCGGACATGCTCCTGCGCGTGCGCGGCACGGTCCAGGGCGTCGGCTTCCGCCCGTTCGTGCACCGGGTCGCGACCCGCCTCGGCCTGCGCGGCTGGGTCAGGAACGACGCCGAGGGCGTGCTGATCCGCGCCGTGGGCCCGGCCAGGGCCGTGGCCGAGCTCCTGGGGGCGCTCAGGTCCGAGGCCCCGGCGGCGGCGCGGGTGGAGGACATCGAGGCCGTCCATGCCGGGACCTGGGACGGCGACGCGGCCCCGGCGTTCACGATCGCGCCCAGCGGGACGGGCGCCCTGCCCGCCACCGCGGCCCTCCCCCCGGACCTGGCGCTCTGTCCCGACTGCCGCCGCGAGCTTCTCGACCCGCGGGACCGCCGCCACCGCTACCCCTTCATCAACTGCACCCAGTGCGGGCCGCGGTACTCGATCGTCGAGCGCCTGCCCTACGACCGGCCGAACACGACCATGCGCGCCTTCCGGATGTGCCCGGACTGCGCGGCCGAGTACGCGTCGCAGGGGAGCCGGCGCTTCCACGCGCAGCCCAACGCCTGCCCCGCATGCGGGCCGCGCGTCACGCTGCGGGCCCCGTCCGGGGGTGAGCTTGCGGGCGAGGCGGCGCTCGCCGAGGCCGTGGCCGTCCTCTGCCGCGGCGACATCCTCGCGGTCAAGGGCGTCGGCGGCTACCACCTGATGGCCGACGCGGGCAACGACGCCGCGGTCGCCGAGCTGCGGCGGCGCAAACACCGGGATGAGAAGCCCTTCGCCGTGATGTTTCCCGACATGGAGGCGCTCCGCCTCGCGGCGGAGGCCTCCCCGGCCGAGGAGGAGCTCCTCGACTGCCCCGCCGCCCCCATCGTGCTCCTCAGGCGCAGGCCGGGGGCGGTGCTGGCGCCCTCCGTGGCGCCCGGCAACCCGTGGGTCGGCGCGTTCCTTCCCTACGCGCCGCTGCACCTCCTCCTCCTTTCGGCCCTCGGGCGGCCGGTGGTCGCCACGAGCGGCAACCTCGCCGAGGAGCCGCTCTGCACCGAAGGGACCGAGGCGCACCTGCGCCTGGCGGGCATCGCGGGCGCCTTTCTCGACCACGACCGCCCCATCGCGCACCCGGTCGACGACTCCGTCGTGCGCGTGACCGCGGCCGGCCCGATCCTTCTGCGCCGGGCCCGGGGTTACGCGCCGTCGCCCCTGAGGCTGCCCGGCTCGGTCGACGGAAGCTGGCTGTGCGTCGGCGCCCAGATGAAGAGCACGGTCGCCGTCGCCGCCCGCGACCAGCTCGTCCTAAGCCCCCACATCGGAGACCTCGACGCGGCGCAGACCCAGGCCGTCTTCAGGCGGACAATCGCGGTCCTCGGCGAGATCCACGGCTCCAGGTTCACGCGCGTCGTCTGCGACCGCCACCCCGACTACGCCTCGTCGATCTACGCGCGGGCGACCGGGCTCCCGTGCACCGCCGTGCAGCACCACCTGGCGCACGTCCTGGCCTGCCTCCTCGAGCACCGGCGCAAGGCGGACGCGGTCCTGGGCGTGGCCTGGGACGGCACCGGCTTCGGCGAGGACGGGACGGTATGGGGCGGGGAGTTCCTCCTGCTCGAGAAGGGAGAGGCCCTGCGTTTCGCCCGCCTGCGCCCCTTCCGGCTGGCGGGAGGCGAGGCGGCGGTCCGCGACGGCCGCCGAGTCGCGCTCGGCCTCGCCCATGCGGCCGGCAGGACGGGCTTCATGGCGCTCAGCCGCCGGCTCGGCTTCTCGGAGACCGAGAGCGCCCTCCTGGACACCATGCTGGAGCGCGGGGTCAATTCGCCGCTGGCGAGCAGCGCGGGCCGCCTCTTTGACGCGGTCGGGGCGCTCCTTGGGGTCGGCGCCCGCAACCGGTTCGAGGGCCAGATCCCCCTGGCGCTCGAGGCGGCGGCGTCCGGCTTCTCGGGGTCCGCCCCGACCCTTCCCCTTCCGCTGCGCCCCGTGGCGCGCGGGGGCGGCGCGTGCGCCGAGCTCGACTGGGAGCCGCTCGTCGCCTCGCTGGAGGGGGGCCTTGCCCGCGGCACGGGCGCGGCGGAGCTCGCCGCCTCGTTCCACCAGGCGCTCGCCGACGCGATCGCCGCAACGGCGCGCACGGCCGGCGTCGGCACGGTGGCGCTCGCAGGCGGCTGCTTCCAGAACGCGCGGCTGCTCTGGCTCACCCAGGCGGCGCTCGAAGCCGCGGGTTTCGAGGTGCTCCTCCCGCGTGAGCTCCCGCCCAACGACGGGGCGATCGCCGCCGGCCAGGCGCTCGGGGCCCTCTGGGGCCTCACCACCGTCAGGATGCCCTAGCCGCCATGTGCCTCGCCGTCCCAGGAAAGCTTCTCGACGCCCAGGGGGACGACCCGCTGGAGCGCAGCGGGCGCGTCAGCTTCGGCGGCGTGATCAAGGTCGTGAGCCTCGCCTGCACGCCCGAGGCGCAGCCCGGGGACTATGTGCTGGTGCACGTCGGCGTCGCGATCGCCGTCGTCGACGCGGCCGAGGCCGAGGAGACCTTCAGGTACCTGCGCGCCATGGGCGAGTTGGAGGGGCTCGAGCCCGAGCCGCCGCCCGCCGCCGCCGCGCCATGAAGTTTGTCGACGAGTACCGCGACGCCGCGATCGTGCGGCGGCTCTCCGAGGCCATCGCGCGGGCCGCGACCCGGCCGTGGACCGTGATGGAGATCTGCGGCGGCCAGACCCATGCGATCGTCAAGTACGGCCTCGACGAGCTCCTGCCCCCGGGGGTCACTCTGGTCCACGGGCCCGGCTGCCCGGTCTGCGTGACTCCGGCCGAGATGATCGACCAGGCGGTCGGCCTCGCGCTCCGGCCCGGCGTCACGCTCTGCTCCTTCGGCGACATGCTCCGGGTGCCCGGGTCCGGGATCGACCTGCTGACCGCGAAGGCCAGGGGGGGCGGCGTGCGGATGGTCTATTCGCCGCTTGACGCCGTGGAGTTCGCGAGGGCCCATCCCTCGCAGCAGGTCGTCTTCTTCGCCGTCGGCTTCGAGACCACGGCGCCGGCGAACGCCATGGCGGCTCTGCGGGCCGAGCGCATGGGCCTTGCGAACTTCTCGATGGTGGTCTCCCACGTCCTCGTGCCGCCCGCCATGCGCGCCATCCTCGGGGCGCCCGGGAACCTCGTGCAGGGCTTCCTCGCCGCCGGCCACGTCTGCGCGGTCATGGGCACGGGCGAGTACGGGCCGATCGCCCGGGAGTTCCGGGCGCCCGTCGTCGTGACAGGCTTCGAGCCGGTCGACATCCTCGAGGGGCTCCTGCGCTGCATCCGCCAGCTGGAGGCCGGAAGGGCCGAGGTCGAGAACGCCTACGCCCGTGTGGTCCGCGCGGAGGGCAACCTGCCCGCCCGCGCCATCGTCGGCCAGGTCTTCGAGGTGGTCGACCGGAACTGGCGGGGCCTGGGCGTCATCGCCTCGAGCGGCTGGGGCCTGAAGGGGCGCTTCGCCGCCTTCGACGCGGTGAAGAGGTTCGGCCTCGGGGCCCCGGCGGCGGCGGCCGCCGGCGAATGCGTGAGCGGCGAGATCCTGCGGGGCCTCAAGAAGCCCCCCCAGTGCCCCGCCTTCGGGACACGGTGCACCCCCGAGCACCCGATCGGCGCCCCGATGGTGTCAAGCGAGGGCGCCTGCGCCGCCTACCATCGCTACCGCCTCCGGAGCCGCTCCGAGAGCGCGGCCTGAACCCAGGGTCAGGCCTTCGGCTGCGCGGGAGCCTCTTCCTTCTTGTCGCAGGCGCAGGCCAGCATGCCCAGCCAGACGCTGAGCGCGATCGCCACCACGGCGACCGCCAGGCTCAGCATGGGGCCGATCGAATGGCTTCCGATCATCACCTGGAACGGGCGCACGAACCGAGACAAGTGCCCTAGCCCGACCAGCATGAAGATGACGCTGGCGACCAACAGACCCATTTTTTGAGGCTTCATAATATTATTCCGTACTGTCTTGGGGTTATCCCTCTTCCTGTTCCCTGACCTAGCAAATTCTCGGAAGCTGCTCGCCGCTGAGCCGGCTGAGGATCCGCTCGGCGCCCACCGTCCTCCTGAGCATCACCTCCCCAGACGCCGAGGCCCTCACGCGCCCGATGATCGCCGGCGGCCCCCCGCGGGCCGTGCGCGAGAGGATCGCGAGCGCCGACAGCGCGGAGGATTCCGGGACGAAGCAGATGAAGCGCCCCTCGTTGGCGACGTAGAGCGGCTCGAGGCCCAGGATCTCGCAGGCGCCGCGCACCGCCTCGCAGACCGGGACGGCGCGCTCGTCGACCGCGATCTCAAGCCCGCGGGTCTCCGCCAGCTCGATGAGCGCCGTGGCCAGCCCGCCGCGGGTCAGGTCCCTCATGCAGTGAACTTCCTGGTACTCCTCGAGGAGCGACGCGACGGACGCCGCGAGCGGCGCGCAGTCGCTCTCTATCGGGCCCTCGAAGGCCATGCCCTCGCGCACCGCCATGACGGCCATCCCGTGCCGCCCGATGTCGCCGCTCAGGATTACGACGTCGCCCGGCTCGATGCTCGCGGGCCCGATGTTCACGCCCTCCGGGACCACGCCCACGCCGGCGGTCGTCACGTAGAGGCCGTCTCCCTTGCCGCGCTCGACGACCTTGGTGTCGCCGGTGACGATCGAGACGCCCGCCGCGGAGGCCGCCGCCTTCATCGAGGTCACCACCCGCCTTAGCACCTCGAGGGGCAGGCCCTCCTCAAGGATGAACCCGGCGCTCAGCCAGAGGGGGCGCGCCCCGCACATGGCGAGGTCGTTCACGGTCCCGTTGACCGCCACCTTGCCGATGTCGCCCCCGGGGAAGAAGAGCGGGCTGACGACGTGCGCGTCGGTCGTGAAGGCCAGGCGGGCCGCGCCCGCATGGAGAATCGCCCCGTCGTGCCTCGTGTCGAGGGCAGGGTTTGAGAACGCCGGCCGGAAGATCGTGTCGAGCAGTTCCTCGGTCAGCCTGCCGCCGCCGCCGTGCCCGATCGTGATCTCGGAGCGCTCCGCGATCGGCACCGGGCACTGCAGCCCGCTGCCTGGAGCGGGCGGATCACCGGCCTGTGCTGGAGCTTTGCTTGCCGAGACCATGGGGTATCGCCGCCACCGTGAGTATCGCCCCGGCACGACTGCATTGCTGCGCGCACGTTGCCGAAGGCTGCGCAATTCTTGCCGTGTGGAAACGGGCTGCGCGAGGTCCGCCCCATCGGGACGCGAATCCCCCCACCCACGGGAATGGCGCCTTCCCGTTTCATGGCAATGACATAGGTAACGCGTGCGCCCCGGCCCTCCGGAGGACCCCGCACGCGGCCACGCCGGGATTGATTCGGGCGGACCCCTGCCCGTACATTGCCCGCAATGCAGGGTCCACGCGCGCCTTCCGTCCCCCGCGCCAGCCTCTGGTGGACGGCGGCGCTGATCCTCGGGCTTTCGCTCGCGTGCTATTGGCCGGCCCTGCGCGGCGGCCTGATCTGGGACGACGACGCCCACGTCACCAAGCCCGAGCTCAGGTCGGCGGCGGGACTCTGGCAGATCTGGTCGAATCCCCGCGCCACGCAGCAGTACTATCCCCTGCTTCACAGCGCCTTCTGGGTCGAGCACCGGCTTTGGGGGGACGCGACGCTCGGCTACCACCTGGCGAGCGTGCTCGAGCACGCGGCCGCGGCGCTCCTGCTGGTCCTCATCCTGCAAAGGCTCCGCGCCCCGGGGGCCCGCCTGGCCGGGGTCGTCTTCGCCGTCCACCCGGTCTGCGTCGAGAGCGTGGCGTGGATCTCGGAGCAGAAGAACACGCTGTCGCTCGTGTTCTACCTCCTGGCGGCGCTTGCGTACCTGGGCTTCGACGGCGCCCGGGGAAGGCCCGGGGCCGCGCGGCTCTACCTCCTCTCCTCGCTCCTCTTTGTCCTGGCGCTTCTGACAAAGACCGTGACCGCGACGCTTCCGGCCGCGCTCCTCGTCATCTTCTGGTGGCAGCGCGGCCGCGTCGACTGGCGCCGCGACGTACGCCCCCTCGTCCCCTGGTTCGCGCTCGCGGCAGCCAGCGGCGCCTTCACCTCCTGGGTCGAGCGCACGCTGATCGGGGCGCAGGGCGCGGCGTTCGACCTGACGCTCGCCGAGCGCTGCCTCTTGGCCGGCCGCGTGGTCTGGTTCTACCTGGGGAAGCTCCTCTGGCCGGCCCATCTCGTCTTCATCTACCCGCGCTGGGACGCGAGGTCCGACGCCCCGGGCTGGACGGGATACCTCGTGGCGGCGCTCCTCGTGACCGCGGCGCTCTGGCTCCTGCGGGGGCGCATGCGCGGCCCGCTTGCCGCCTGGCTCTTCTTCGCCGGCTCGCTCTTCCCGGCCCTCGGCTTCTTCAACGTCTACCCGTTCCTCTTCTCCTACGTGGCCGACCACTTCCAGTACCTGGCCAGCATGGGGATCATCGCGGCCGCGGCCGCCGGCGCCGCGCTGCTGTTCGGCAGGGCCCCGCAGGCCGTCCGCGCCGCGGGGCCCGGGCTTGCCGCAGCGCTCGTCGCCGCGCTCGCCGTCCTCAGCAACGCGCAGAGCCGGATGTACGCGGACCAGCCCACGCTCTACCGGACGACCATCGAGCGGAACCCCGCGTGCTGGATGGCCCACAACAACCTGGGCCTGTGGCACGAGGGACGCGGGGACATTGCGGACGCCGTCGCCGAGTACCAGGAGGCCATCCGCCTGAAGGAGGACTTTGCCTCGGTGCACAACAACCTAGGCGGCATCCTTCGCAGGATGCCCGGCCGCGCGGACGAGGCGTTTGCCCACCTCCAGGAGGCCCTCCGCCTGCAGCCCGACTTCCCCGAGGCGCACAGCAACCTCGGCGTCTGGTACGAGGACCGCGGGGACCTGGCGAGCGCCGCCGCCCAGTTTGAGGAGGCGCTCCGCGAGAATCCCCGCTACGCCACGGCGCACAACGACCTCGGCAGCGTGCTCGCGATGACCCCCGGCCGGCTCGGCGACGCGGTCGCCCATTTCCAGGAGGCCGTCCGCCTGCAGCCCGATTACGCCGAGGCGCACGCAAACCTGGGGAGCGCCTGGATGGGCACGCCGGGCAGGATGGACGACGCGGTCGCGGAGTACGAGGAGGCGGTCCGGCTTAGGCCGGACTCCGCCGAGGCGCACAACAGCCTAGCGAACGCCCTCCTGAAGCTGCCCGGCCGGCTGGGCAAGGCCGTCGCCCAGTTCGAGGAGGCGCTGCGCCTGCGGCCCGGCTACGGCGAGGCGCACAACAACCTGGGCCTGGCGCTGAACGCCCAGGGACGTCCGGCCGACGCGGCCGCCCAGTTCAGGGAGGCGCTGCGGCTCCTACCGGCCCACCCGGAGATTCACTTTAACCTCGCGCTCGCCCTCCTGCGAACGCCGGGAGGCGAGGCCGAGGCGGCCGGGCACCTGGAGGCGTTCCTGCGCGTCGCGCCCGACAACGAGCGGGCGAAACAGATCCTCTCCAGAATCCGGGCGGCAGCGCCGTGAGACACGGCCCCTGGGGCGTTTGCGGCTAGAAGTGCCACCCCAGGCTTGCCATCGGGCCCACCGCGTTCAGGCCGGGGTTGACCCGGTTCAGGTAGGTGTTCGAGATGTGCTGGAAATACACGCCGACCGAGCCGCTCAGCCTGTCCCTGAGCATGAAGCGCACGCCCGGATAGGCCAGCCAGGTGAAGTTGAAGTCCTCGCCCTGCCCCCCCTTTACCGCGTGGCCCTTGCTGTCCAGCCAGCCGACCCCGCCGCCGGCCGCGAAGAACAGGGCGCGCGTCCGCCGCTTGTCCCACCATTCCATGATCCCCGAAGCGGTGCCCCCCAAGAAGTGGTGCTCGGGGCCCATGGAGATCGGCTCAACGAGGAGGCTGAACCGGTTGCGGATCACAAAGTCGCCGCCCGCGAGCGGGCGGGCGGTGCCCACCCGGGTGCTCTCCACCGTCAGCAGCTGGGGCAGCACCGTGTAGGCGAGCGGCGTCGCCGAGCCCGTCACGCGCCAGAGCACCCCGGTCTCGGTGTTCACCTCCCAGTGCTCGGTCGGGTCGTATGGCTGGGCCGAAGTCGCGTCCGCGTCCGCACGCGCAAGCGGCGCGGCGGCCATCGCTGCGAGTGCGCAGACTGCCCGAATGAATCGCATCGGGCGACACTTGGGGCGGCCGGGGCGGGAAACAAGCGCACAAGTCGGAAATCCCAGGTCCGGGGCCCAAGATCTTTAGGATTTTCCGGCGGGCGGGCCCCGAGTAAAACGGAGATTTGACGCCCTCATTCAAGCGGTGAATACCCAACCCGCGTCAGGTTCGGGAATAGACTCCGGCATGCTTTTCGTTAATAGTGGCCGCCAAGCCGAAAACGCGGCCAACCCCACCCCCTTATGAAGGATACCTACGTTCCCTCTGAACTGCGGAACTTCGCCGTTGTCGGCCACGCCTCCGCCGGCAAGACGATGCTCTGCGAGGCGATGCTCATGTGCAGCGGCCGAATCGGCCGGATGGGCAGCATCGCAGCCGGAACGACGGCGTCCGACTATCACGCCAGCGAGCAGCAGCACCAGTTCTCAGTCCACGCCTCGCTGCTCCACACCGAGTGGCAGGGGAAGAAGTTCAACATCGTCGACACGCCCGGTTACGCGGACTTCATCAGCGAGGGCATCGGCGCCCTGCGGGTCGGGGACTTCGCTCTCGTCGTCATCAACGTCGCCCACGGCCTAGGGGTCGGCACCGACACCGTTTGGGACTACGCCACGCACTACGGCCTGCCGAAGATCATCGCGATCAATGCGCTCGACAAGCCCAACACAGATTTCGACGCCGTGCTTGCCGTAGCCCGGGAACACTTCGGGAGGACGGTCTTCCCGATGACGATACCGCTCGACTCAGGACCCGGCTTCAGCCGGGTCCTCGACGTTTTGCGCAACGAGGTCGTCACCTACAAGCCGGGCAGCAACGGCACCTACAAGGAGGAGACGGCGGACGGCGAGCTCGCCGAGCGCGTGCACGAGCTGCACCGCCAGCTGATGGAGTACGTCGCCGAGTCCGACGACGCGCTGATGGAGAAGTTCTTCGCGGAGGGCGTCCTCGGCGAGGAGGAGATCCGGGCGGGACTCCACAAGGCGGTCCAGAACCAGGTGTTCATCCCCCTCTTCGCGGTCTCCGCGGAGCGCAATGTGGGCGTCGCCCGCCTCATGGACTTCATCGCGAAGTTCGGCTCGTCGCCCGAGGACAGGGCCGACGTGCCCGCCCGCGACGGCAGCGGGCTCCCCTCCACCGTGTCGCTCACTCAGCCGGAGCCGGTCGCCTATGTCTTTAAGACCATGAACGAGCCGGGCGTCGGCGAGATGTCTCTCTTCAGGATCTACTCCGGGAGCATCCGCACCGGAGAGGAGCTCTACAACCGCACGCGCCAGCTGAGCGAGCGCCTCGGCCAGCTCTACATGCTGAACGGCCGCGAGCGCGTGGCGGTCCAGACGCTCAAGGCGGGCGACCTGGGCGCCGTCGTCAAGCTGCGCGAGGCCCGGACGGGCGACACCCTGTGCAGCTCCCGCTTCGTCGTTGAGCTGCCGAAGGTGGAATACCCCCATCCCAACATCCACATCGCGCTTCGCCTGAAGGCCAAGGGAGACGAGGACAAGCTCGCGGTCGGCCTGGCGACGCTCCAGCAGGAGGACCCAACCTTCCGCTCCAGGGTCGACGAGGAGGTGCACCAGACGATCATGTCGGGCCAGGGCGAGATCCACCTGCAGGTGATCGTCGAGCGGCTGGCCCGAAGGTTTGGCGTCAACGTCGAGCTCGAGGAGCCCCGCATCCCCTACCGCGAGACGATCCGCGGGCGGGCCGAGTCCCGCTACCGCCACAAGAAGCAGACCGGCGGCGCCGGGCAGTTCGCGGAGGTGTGGATGCGGATCTCCCCCGGGGCGCGCGATAGCGGAGTCGCGTTCACCGAATCGCTTGTCGGCAACGATGTCGATCGCGTGTTCGTCCCCTCCGTGGAGAAGGGCGTGCGCGCGGTCGCCAACGAGGGCGTCCTCGCGGGCTACCGGATCGTCGACGTGGTGGTCGACTTCTTCGGCGGCAAGATGCACCCGGTGGACTCGAAGGACATCGCCTTCCAAGTCGCCGGCTACCACGCGTTCAAGGAGTGCTTCGCAAACGCGTCCCCCTGCCTGCTCGAGCCGATCTACACGGTCGCCATCACGACGCCCGAGGACTACGTCGGCACGATCCTGGGCGACCTGTCTTCGCGGCGCGGCCGCATCCTCGGGATCGACTCGGACGGACACTTCCAGGTGATTCGCGCCACGGTCCCCTACAAGCAGCTGGCGCACTACACGACCACCGTGCGCTCGCTGACAAGCGGCCGGGGCCGCTACGCGGAGAACTTCGACCACTATGAGGAGGTGCCGAGCGACCAGGTCGCGGCGATCCTCGCCGAGGCCAAGGCGCGCAAGGAGGCCCTGGCGGCGCAGAAGTGACCGGCCCCGGGCCGGGCTTGCCTTAGGATTTCCCGACGTCCTCCGGGTCGTTGGGCCCGTACGCCTCGTGGATCCGGAGGCCGCCGGATTTTATGAGGGAGCCCCGGGAACTGCCTTCTCGGGGACACGCGCTCGAGGATCTCGCGGCTCCTGGGCGGATTCGCCGTGGGCTGGCGCCCCGTGGAAAGGCCCGACGCTGTGGCGTTCCCGTCCGCCGATGTAGAGAGGCCCCGCATGGGTCCAGCGGCTTCCGCCCTTGCGCGCGCCCCCTGTTGGGTATTGTCTGCGCCTTCCCGCAACCCCCGATGATGAATTGCCTCACGACCCCGATTCAACGAACCGAACAGCTCTCCAGGAGCGTTTGCGGGTAGGCTGCATGGCTCGCCCAGGCCTTTCCCCTCCAGAGCGTTTCAGGCCGGATGCGGCCTTCCCTGAGGTGGTTCCCGCCGGGAGTTCCGGGCTGTTTGAGCTCCAGGAATCCAATCGCTGGAGGGTCGGGGTTGCGTCGGTTCCCGGAAAGGCCGTATTGGCGCAGGCCGTGCAGCGGATTTACCAAGACCTCCTCCTGGCGGCCGAGGGGATGCACCTTTGCCGCATCTGGAACTTCATTCCCGACATCAACGGGCGCACGGACTCCGGGCTGGAGCGGTACCAGGCGTTCTCCAAGGCCCGTTCCCTCGAGTTCGAAGCACGCTTCGGCCCGGACTTCAGGCGCCGGCTGCCCGCCGCATCCGCAGTCGGGGCCGGCGGCGACAACGTCGTCGTCTGGTTCGTTGCCGCGTCGCGGGAGGCGACCCACGTTGAGAACCCGCGGCAGGTGCCCGCGTACGATTATCCCCCGGAGTACGGCCCGAGGCCGCCGAGCTTTTCCCGGGCCACGCGGGTCTCATTCGACGGCGAGACGGACATCTTCGTCTCCGGGACGTCCGCCGTGGTGGGCTCCGATACGGTCGCGCCCAACGATACACGGGCGCAGCTCGAGTGCACGCTCGAGAACCTGGCGGCCGTCTCGGGCGCGTGCGGCCTCGGGCCGAACCTTGGGGGCGGGCGCGCCGCCTTCAGGCAATTCTCGGTCTACCTCCGGCGCCCGGAGGATAAGTCATGGATCCTGCCCGCGCTCGAAGGCCGCCTCTTCGGGACCGGCGACCTAGTGAGCGTGGCGAAGGCGGACATCTGCCGCGCCGAGCTGAACATCGAGATCGAGGTGACGCTGCGCGGCGTCCGTGCCGGGTGAGCGGACCCGGCGCCGGAGCGCTCCCAGCGACGCGACTGCGGCTGATTTTTTCCAGGTAGGCGCCTTTGGGCTCACCGCCGGATCCAACGACTCAGCGATGAAGATCGTGCTGCCCGTGGGAAATTACACTTCCCAGATAACAGGGGCCGTCGTCGACCCGATTGCCGGTTCTGCGACCGGGACAGGCGTCGCGCTCGCCGAGATCTACGACGCGGATACCGGCACACCGAGTGCGCAGCTCGTCAACATCTCCACGCGCGCATTCGTCGGGACCGGCAGCAATGTCTTGATCGCCGGATTCGTGATCGAGGGATCTACTTCGCAGACGGTTCTCATCCGGGCCGCAAGGCCTACGCTCACCCCCTTCGGTGTGCCCAATTTGCTGGCGGACCCGCAGCTCCAGCTCTTCGACGGCAACATGAACCTGGTCGCCTCGAGTCTTGGCTGGGGAGGCAACCCCCTGATCACGAATGCTGCGGCGGCCGTGGGCGCGTTCTCGTGGAGCAATCCCTCAGGCTCCGACGCGGCAATCCTCATCACGCTGCCCCCGGGGTCCTACACGGTCGAGGTAGGGGGCCGGAGCGGGGACACCGGAGTCGCGCTCATCGAGGTCTATGCGGTGCCCGCGGTGACCAGTCAGTAGGACGCACGCAGCGGACGCGAGGTCCGAAGATCCCTGCCCCGCCTCCGCCTCAAAGCGACGACTCGATCTTCCTGATGTCAGGCTTCCCCCGGGCAGTCACCGGGAACTCCCGGAGCACCATGATCCGGTCGGGAAGCTTCCAGGCGGCGATGCGCCCGGCGAGCGCGCGCCGGATCGCCGCCGCACTCCCGTCGGAGAGGACGGCCGCGGCCAGACCTTCGCCCCCCCTGGGGTACGGGAACACGACGGCGTCCCGCACCGACTCAAGCGCCCTGAGGGCCAGCTCGACCTCCGCGGGGTCCAGCCGCTTCGCCCCGATCTTCACCGAGCGGTCGGAGCGCCCGAGGAGCACGAGCTCTCCCGAGGGCGACAGGGTCCCGTAGTCGCGCGGGCTGTGGCGGCCCCGCCCCATGACGGCCGGGCTCGCGACCGAGAACCTTCGGCCGCGCAGGGGAACGATGCAGACCCCCTTAAGCGCAGTGCCCACGCTGCGGCCGCTCTGCGTGGCCTCGCCGGACCGATCGTAGCTGATCCCGCCGGTCTCGGAGGATCCGTAGAACCCGTGAATCTTCCGGCCGAACCGCGACGAGAACGCCTGGGCAACCGCCGCCGGGAGCGGGGAGCCCGCCGAGATCACCAACCGCAGGCTCTTCAGGGAGACCTCGGGGAATTCGGCGCCCACGAGCGCCCGCAGGAGGATGGGGACCGCGGGCAGGACGGTCGGCCTCCACGTCCGGCAGTCCGACGCGATCGCCTGGGGAAACGGGGCCTGGCCGCAGACGGCCGCGGTGCCCTGGACCAGGAGCGGGACGACCAGGTTGCCAAGGCCGTAGGAGTGGCCGAACGGGACCACCGCCAAGTTGAGGTCGCTCTCCCGGATGCCCATCGTCGCGCAGACCTGGCGGCCGTCGGCGATCATCTGGGCGTGGGTGAACGCATAGGCCTTCGGCACACCGGTGCTGCCACTCGTCACCTTCAGGAGGCAGAGGTCCCGCCTGGGGGAGGGCCTGCGTTTTCGTATGAGCCGCAGGCGGCCGCCCTCCCATATCCACGACGCGCCGATCGAGCGCGCGATCGCCTCCCGCGCGTCCGGGGGCTCGGCCGGATCGACGGGTGCGGCCACGGCGCCCGCCGAGACGATCCCGAGGAACACCCGCAGCCATTCAAGACCGTTCGGCTCCGCCATCACGATGCGCCGCCCGCGAAGATCCGGGACGCAAGCCACGCCGGAAAGCCACAAGCCCGCGGCGGCCTCGAGTTCCTCCCTCGAGTACCGGCGCGCGCCGGAGCTCTCGGCGACTGCGAGGGCCCGAGGCGCCCGGGAGACCGTCCGCCGCCAGAGGCTGGTCAGGGTTTCCGGCATGCGCACGCAGCGGACCCCGGGGCATGCACCGTTCTCATCGGCGGGGCCATCGCGAGCGGGTCACACTTCCTGCAGCTCCTCTACGCCCTTGCTGCCGAAGCGCTGCAGGGTCTCGATGTATTCCCACATGGGCCCGCGGACCCCCCGCTTGCGGAGCTTGCTTATCGTCTCCAGGAATTCGGGCGGCGGGTCGCCGACCACCCAGTTGTGGCAGTCGTTCCTGTGCTGTCTCAGCCTCCCGTAGAGGCCGCCGACCGTGAAGGGCGGCTCCAGGAAAAAGCGCGGGTCGACCACGTAGTCCGCGGCGGTCTCGCCGCGTTTCTCGGGCGCCAGCTCGCCCCAGAGCGGCGTGCCGGGGTAGATCCGCATCCCGATCGTCGCGAAATAGAACGCCCCCGGCAGGGACTGCGCGTTGACGAGGGTCTCCTCGACCGACTCCGGCGTCTCCCCCGGGCCCCCGAAGATGAGGAAGTGGCTGTACTTGATGCCGAGCTCGTGGGCGTAGGCGCTGCACTGCCGGATCTCCTCCCACGTGAAGCTCTTGCCGTACCGCTTGAGCACCGGGTCCGAGAAGCTGTCCGAGCCGAACTCGATGTGGCGCAGCCCCGCGCGGTGCATGAGCTGGAGGAGCTCGCGCGTGACGTTGCGCGGCCTCAGGAAGCACTGCCACTCCATGTCCAGCTTCGCCTCCACGAGCGCCGTGCAGACCTGCACCACATGGTCCGCCCGCGTGTTGAAGACGGAATCGACGATGAACGTGAAGTTCGTGCCCATCGAGAGCAGGATCCTCATCTCCTTCACGATGTCCTCGCCGGTCCGGTAGCGGCTGCGCTTGCCCTCGATCAGCGGGTAGGTGCAGTAGCAACAGCGCAGCGGGCACCCCCGCTGCGTCTGCACGCCCGGCAGCGATCCCCGCGCGGCGTAGGCGCGCAGGAGCTGCGCATCGTGCGACGGCTCGGTGCTGAAGGCCGTGTCGCGGGCGATGCAGGCGTTCATCCGGACCGCGCCCGAGGCGTCCCGGTAAACGAGCCCGGAGACGCCCGCAAAGTCGCCCCCGGACTCGATCTCCTGGAGCAGCTGGACCAGGGCGACCTCCCCCTCCCCCTGGACGCCGTAGTCCACGTCAGCCAGCGCGAAGAGCTCCTTCGGAAAGACGGAAAACCCGCTGCCCCCGAGGACGAGCCTGGCGTGCGTCGCCGCGCGCAGCCGCTTGCAGGTCTCCAGGAGCTCCCGGACAAAGGAGCGCGGGTTGTGGTACTGGACGTTGTCGACATTGCGCAGCGACAGCGCGATATACGCGGGCTCAAACGAGGCCACGCAGGTCTCGAGCGTCTGCTCCGAGACATGGGCGTCCCATATCCTGGCCTCATAGCCGGCCGCCCTGAGGCCGCCCTCGAGGTAGGCCAGCCCAAGCGGATAGACGGGATACGGCTGGTCGTAGCCGTTCAGGTTCGCGAGCAGGATCCGGCCGCGGGCAAGGGGGGGCGTGTTGGGTTCCATCGGTGGGTATCTGCCGGATCTGGACCGGCGGTAATTAATCCACCTTCGGGCGTACGGCAAGCCCGGCATGCCGGTCTGCCAGGGGCCCCAGTTCCACCGCCGCAAGCGCCGTCAGGATGATGACGGCGACCATCGATCCGAGCGCCGCCACCACCGGTATGCCGCTCAGCGCGAGGACGCCGAACGACGCGGCCGCGCATGACGCCGAGATGCGGATGGAGGGGGGAGGCGTCTCGCCGCGGGCCGCGCTCTCCCAGGTGAAGATCGCGTAGTTGTGGGCCAGGCACACCCCCAGGAACGCGCCCAGAAGGTGAAAGAGGTTGAGCGGGTGCCCGAGGAGCCCGAACAGGCCGAAGGCGAACAGGCATGAACCGCACGGCACCGCAAAGATCCCGAACCCGCGGCGCCAGCCATAGATCGCAAAGACGCTGAGCCCGATGATCCCGAGACCGAGCGTGCTCAGGCGAAGCGCCGACATCCGGTAGCGCCCGAAGAGCCCGTTCAGGTTCTCAAGCTCGCGCGAGCTGAAGGTGCGCGTGTCGGCCGGCGGTTCCGCACCCGCGGGATGGTCCGAGAGCGTGACAAACCAGCACGCGCCCCCGTGGGAGGCCAGGGTCAGGGCCACCGGTCCCTTGAGCGACGCCCCGAGGCTCACGACAAAGGCGTCGTACCCCGCGTTCCCGCGGCCGCCCCGCCAGCGCTCCCACTCGTCGCCGAACGAGGCGAACGCCGACCGGTCAAATCCGTGGCGGGCCAGGGCCGCCCCCAGGTCGGCCCCGAACCCGTCCAGGCCGGCGAGCCTCGCGGGCAGCGCAGCCCACTGCGCGGGCGAGGGCAGCAGCGCGCCAAACGAGAGGACGCCGGCTTCCGGAAAGGCCCGGCTGTGCCACGCCAGGAACCGCTCGAGGGATTCCCGCGCCTCGGTCGGCGTCGCGCCCTGCGTCAGGTAGACCATCCGGTCCGCCCTGTCGCCGAAGCGGCTCCGCAGGTCCCCGTCGTTCGCCTCGAGGTCCGGCGACGGAACCTGCAGGTCGCGCACGTCATCCCGCCACGTGAGCCGCCACGGTCCCGCGAGGGCGACGACCGCGGCCACGAGAAGGACCGCCCGGGCCGCCCCCCGGACGGCCGGGGACTCGGGCCGGGCGCGGGCGAAGCGCCGCGTCTCGAGGAAGGGATCGTCGACCTGGGCGAACCAGAGGATCGCCGACCCGAGCGCCGTCAGGAGGCCCGCGCCGACAAAGACCCCGACCTGGCGGACCAGCGGAAGGTCCGACCCGAGGAGCATCGAGAAGCCGAGCACCACCGTGAGCGAGCTCGCAAGGAGCGGCTTCATGAGGCGCCCCACCTTCTCGGCATAGGGCTCGCCCGGCCGCGCCGGCGCCTGCAGGAAGATGTACAGGCCGTAGTCGATGGCCACCCCGCAGAGAAGCGAGCCTACGACGAAGACCACCACGTGGACGCGGTCGAAGGCTGCGATCACGGCCGTCCAGGCCCCGAGCACCGAGAACACGACGACCGGGACGAGGAGGAGCGCGCGAACGGGCCTGCGGACGCAGGCGAGGACGACGGCCAGCACGGCCGCGAGGGAGAGGAGGTTCAGCCGCGAGAACTCGCCCTCGATGCGCCGGCGGCTCTCCGCCGCCAGCCGGACGACGCCCGACCAGCGAAGGGCTATCCCCGGGTCCGCGGCCGACAGCTCGAGCTGCGCCCGAGCGAGGGCCGAGGAGGCCGCCACCTGCCCGTCCGTCTCGAGCGCGGAGGAGCGAAGGAGCGCCCAGATGAGGACGCCGGGGGACGACCCGTCCGCCGCGCCGGTGAATCCCTGCAGGCGGTCGGCCGCGCCGGGGACCAAGAGCAGCGGGTCCGCGTGCATCAGGTCCTGGAAGCCGAGGGCCTCGGGCCGGTACAGGAACGCCTCGAGGCGGGCCGCGGTCCTTTCCGCGAGCCAGGGGCCCCACGGGGCCTCGGGCGCCTCCTTCTCGTGCTCCCCCCAACGCTCGGCGAGCCACGCCGGACCTAGAAGGTCGAACCGGCGGTCGAAGACGAGCCTTCCCAGCGTCTCCCGGTAGGACCCGCCGGTGAGCTCGACCGTATCCTCAAAGGCCCCGGAGCCCCGCAGCGAGGCGAGCACCGCGTCGCGGGCCTTGGCCAGGCGGGCGCCGTCCTTGGACTGCGTTGCGTCCTTCGGGTAGAGGGCGACCATGACCACCCGCGATTGGCGGTCGCCCGCCAGGCTCCGGATGAGCGCCAGCTCCGGCGAGCTCTCGGAGCTCGGGACCAGGTCCATCACGTCAGTTGAGACGTGCCGCGGCGCGTCCCGCAGCCAGAGGATCCCGAGGGCGGCTGCGCATGCGGCGGTGAGGACAAGCCGCGCGGCGCGTTTCTGGTGGTGCGGCGCCATGTCCAGGTTCAGCGGAAGTAGCGCTTGCGGTCGGCGGCCCCGAACGTGACCCCCGGCGCGGGCGCCCCGACCCTGATCTCGATTCGCTGCGTGGACGACCGGTGAATCTCGATCCGCGACAAGGTGTCGCCGGTCCCCTCCACCGTGACCGTGCCGACCCACCGCGCGAGCTCGGCCGACCGGGGGACAAAGTCGATGCGCCAGGCGCCCCCGGAGCGCGCCCCGCTTACATGGAAGACCCGGAAAAGCTCGCCCTCGTCGAACCGCAGGATCGGCAGCAGCGTCCCGCCGATGTCGGGCGTGCGGTCGTCGGGCCGGATCGCGCGGGAGCGCCCCGATGCGTCCCTGAGGACAAGGCCGCCGGCGTCGGCGATCACCATCCGCTCCTCGGGTCTCAGGTAGTGGAGGCTCAGGCCGAGCTCCTTTGAGAAGCGCATCTCGCCGTCAAGGACGACTGGAGCGGTGCGGAACGGGAACCACCGGTATTCCGTGAAGTTCGCAAGCACCGACCCCCGGGATGCCAGCGACCGGAAGAGTTCGCGGAAGCCCGCGTCCGCGCCCGCGGCCGGGAGCTCGGGTCCCGGCTTCTCCGGGAACGGGGCGTCCGGCGGGGGCGCCCCGCACAGGGCCGCCAGCCCGAGGGAGAGGGCCAGCACGCATCGAGGGGCTGCGCGGGTCATCGCAGGCGCCTTCGCCGGGCCCGGAGCGCCGCCGGCCACCGATAGAGGAGGAGCTCGGTGATCAGTCGGATGTGCATCCATGCCATGCGGGTGTTGGCGGACAAGTAGTGAAAGTGGGACACCCCTCCCTCGGCACGCGAAAGATAACGGCAGCTGGAGGCCAGATTCAACGCGGGGACGCCGGCCCACGTCAAGCGAACCGCGACCTCGTGATCGAAGTCGAAGCGGCGCGCGCCCCGCGTCGAGCGCAGGACCCGCGCGAGGGGGGCAAGCGGGTACACCCGGAATCCAAACAGCGGATCCCCGACCGACCGTCCAAGGAGCTCGAGGGTCACCAGCGCGATGCTCAGCTTGCGCCCGTTCAGGCGGATCCACGGAGCCTCGGGCCCGAACACCGGCCGCCCGAGGATCATCGCGTCGGGCGCCTCCCTGGAGGCCCTCATGAAGTCCGCGATCCGGTCGGCCGGATGCTGGCCGTCCGCATCCATCACGAGGCCGTGGGTGAATCCCGCCCGAAGGGCCTCCTCCGCGGCCGTCAGGACGGCGGCGCCCTTCCCGCCGTTCCCCGGGCGCATGAGGACGCGCAGCGCCCCGCCCTCCGCGCGCTCCCCCGCAAGGGCCCGGTCGCTCCCGTCGGTGCTCCCGTCGGAAACCACCCACACCGGGCTCCAGGCGCCCAGCGCCTCCCGGACGGTCTGCGCGAGGCGCCACCCGGGGTTGTAGCTCGGGATGATGACGACGTGCGTGGAGTCCGGGTCCGCCATGGTCAATCGAGCACGGCCTTCAACCGGCCTTCCAGCTCAACCAGCAGTTCGGCGCTCGAGCGCCGGCCGTCCCACTCCCAGCGCCGGTCCTGGGTCACGGTGATCGATGCGGGAATCACGTCCGGAAGCCGCCACCAGGGCCTGCCCTTGCGCCCCAAGCCCGGGGACGCCCTGACGACGATCAGCTCGACCGGGGCGCGGGCCCGCTCCGCGCTAATGAGGAAGCCGTGCGCCATCGGCCCAAGGACCGCCCCCTCGGGGGTGCGCGTCCCCTCCGGGAAGATGAGGAGCGACTTGCCGGCGGCCACCTTGGCCGCGGCGTCGCGCACCCCGTCCACCGTCTTCCCGAAGACGACATAGCCCGCAGCGATGGCCGCGGGACCCGTGAAGGGGTTCCTCATCAGCGAAGGCTTCATGACGCAGATTGCGTCCGGCAGCCTGGAGAGGATGACGGTCGCGTCCACGAGCGTCGGATGGTTGGCGACGTAGACCGTGCCCGGCGTGAGCGGCCGGTCGAATCCGAGCCAGCCGATGCGCACCACGCCGCTCCAGTCGAGCCACCATCCCCAGAATCGGAAGAGGCGGCGGATCGTGCTGCGGACCAGCGCCCCGGCGCGGGGGCTGCCCGGGATGAGCAGCAGGGGGACGCAGGCGGCGCTGAGCACCAGGGCTACCGTGGCAAACAAGAACCAGGACAGGTAGTAGCGCGCCCTGTAGAAGGCCCTGGCGATCCTGGTCGTCATGGGTCGGTCGCGACGCCCGCCCCGGCCCCGGCCGCCGGATTGAGCGGGATGAAGTTGAACCAGAGGTACGGCCGCTCGCGCAGCAGCCCCTCAACCATCCGCAGGAACCCCTGAAAGTGCTCGCGAGCCCGGGCCCGCATCGCGTCCCGGCCTTCCCCGGCCACCAGACCAAACAGGGGCGTCCCGTAAAGGCGCGAGCGGCCGCCGGGCAGCGGGACGCCGACCGTGAGGATCACCGGGCGCCCGAGCACCCGCGCGAGGCGGTAGATGGTGGTCGGGAAGCTCCGGCGCGCACCGAGGAACTCGAAATCCTCCATCTGGCGGGCGTTCTCGATCCGGTCGCACTGCAGGGCGATGGCGTCACCGGTGTCCGCGGCCGCCTTCAGCCCGAAGACCAGCTCCGAAGCCTCGTTGCCCCAGATGAACCGGACGCAGCCGCCGCTGATCCTGGACAGGCGCTCGGTGTCGCCGGAATTGCCGACGCGGCGCCTCACCAGGTAGACGCGGCGTTTCTCGTGGCAGCCGATCTGGAAGCCGAGCATGTCGGATGCGCCGATGTGGAAGGTGCCCAGAAGGAACGGGCCGCCGCCGGCGAGCCACGCCTCGAAGGCCGCCGCGCTGGGGTCGAACTCGCACGGGATGTCGAGGCCGTTGGCCACACGGAGCTTCGCCATCAGGGCCTCCTCGCAGGCGAAGAAATGCCGGAACACGTCCCGGAGCGTGGGCGCTTCCGGCAGGACGAGCGCGAGGTACTCCCGCGAATGGCGGCGCTGCGCGTGCATGAAGGCGAGCGCGACCCACGTGCCCGCCGCCCGAAGCGGCCTGAAGAGCCCCTCCGGCAGCAGGCGGTCGCACCCGAGGAGGAAGCCGTAGCCCCAGTCGGGGCCGGGGTTCCTTGGGCCGTCCGCGACGCGTGTTTCCGGCGTGGTCACGTCCACTCCAATCCGAGCCGCCATTCGGCCGACACGGTCCCGTTGAAGTTCCGGCGGGAGTGCAGCAGGTCGAACCAGGCGGGGAACGCCATCCCGCCCGGGGCGCTCCCGGTCCGCGCCTCCGGGTCCCCGTCGGCCGGCTCCAGGCGCAGGCGGGCCAGCGTCGAAGCGTCCCGACTCTTCCTTAGGGCAAGGGCGAAGGCGAAGCTCCTGTCGCTCGCCACGCCGATGTCGGCCATCCAGCTCCCGCGCTCCTCGCCCCCACAGAACACCACCGGGTCGCAGGGGGAAAGGAGCGCGGCCAAAAGGGCCCGTGCCGCAAGGCAGGGGCCCCCGGCAAAGGGAACGTATTCCCGGATGGGCAGCTTTCGCTCGATCATGACCTGCTGCACCGCGCTCGGGTGGATGGAAGTCTGGAAAAGCGTGGGGCTCTCGTGCGGGAACGTGTCGAGGAAGTCCGCCAGGGTGCGGGTCTCGCCATAGGCCGAGGCGTAGACGGTCGTGCCGCCGCACTGCTCCATCACGCCGCGCAGGACGCCGCCGATCAGGAGCCCGAGGACGGTGGCCCGGCGGCTGAAGCCCGGCGAGAGTCCTGCCCGCAGCCGGGCACGCGTGGCGGCGGGGTCCTCCCCGCCCGCATCGTCGGTGCCCACGTAGCTGACGTAACCCTCAAGCATGGCAGAGGAGGAGGGCCGCATGCGCCCCGCCGAAGGCGTTGCTCGCGCAAAGGACCCCGTCGAACGACCCGTCGGTGATCGGTTCCAAGGCGACCGTCTCCGAGAACGCCGGCGCTGCGCTGCCCACCGTCCCCGGAATCCGTCCCGAGCGCAGCGACTCCACCGCAACGGCGAGCTCCACCAGGCCGTTGCTGCCGAGCGTGTGGCCGATGCTTCCCTTCCACCCGACAAGCGGGCAGGACGGCATTACCCTGCCGAACGCCTCGGCCTCAAGCCTGCCCGAATCAAGCGTGCCCGTGCCGTGCCCCTTGATCCAGAGGCGCCTGCCCGAGGCCAGGCGCACGAGTGGCTCGATGCACGCAATGAATCCGGCGCCGTCGGGGGGAAAGGCCGTGAAGTGATGCATCTCGTTGTGCAGCGTCTGGCCCGCGATGATCCAGCCCGTCCCGGGTCTGCGCAACACGGCAAATGCCGCCCCGTCCCCGAGGCCGATGGAGCCGGTGGCCCGCGCCTGGTAGGGCGCCGGGAACTCCGAGTTCAGGATCTTCAGGGCGTGAAACCCGCCGGCGACGAACGGGCTCAGGAAATCGAAGGTGAACACGAGGGCTTGGTCGGCGAGCCCCGAGGCGACCTGGCGCGCCGCCAAAACGAGGCCCACGTTCGCGGAAACGCAGGCATGCGAGACGATGGAAACGTTGCCCCCCCATCCGAGCTCCCGGCCGATGAACCCGACGCAGGCCTCGGGCGTGCCGTAGCCGAGGTGGGACGCGAGCGCGGTGCGGCGGAACTCGTACAGGTTGCCCACCCCGAAATTGCTGCTGGTCACGAACACCGGATGCCTCGCGCCGCCCCAGGGCGCTTCCGGGCAGCCGCGCATCAGCCGCTTCACGTCGGGGAGCCACGAGGGCGGGCTCGTCTCGTCGAGGCTGCGCCCGGGCAGGAGGGCGAGCGGCACCGGGTCGCCTCCCGCGCTCCCGTGGACCGGCACCAGGGACAGAGCCCTCTCGCCTCGCAGGAGCGCGGCGTGCGTCTGCGCCGCGTCCCCTAGCGCCGTGAGGCATCCGTGGGCGCCGAGTTGGACCGGGCAGAAGGCCATTGGGGAAGGGGTGGACTTCGGCGCGGCGCTGTCCGACACACCGGTCAGGCCGGCGGCAGGCGGGAGGGATCCGCCTTCTGGCGGATGAAGGCCACAAGCCCCGAGACGCTCGAGAGCGCAACCATCGACTCCTCGCTGCTCTTGATCTTGATCCCGTATTCCTTCTCGAGCGCCACGACGAGCTCGAGGGCGTCGATCGAGTCGATCGAAAGGCCCGTCCCGATCAGCGGTTCGTCGTCCTTGATCGATGCAGGGTCAATGTCCTCCAAACGAAGGGTTTGGACGATCATCGTCTTGATGCGGGCGTTCAGGGGGTCGGGCATGCTCGGAGCAACGGATCATTCCCGACGGGACCGTCCCGGGCAAGTGCTGATCACGCGGGAAAGGGCTTGAGGACATGGCAGACGTTGCTGCCTCCGAAGCCGCTGCTGTTGTTGAGGACCGCCCGCGGCCGAGCCTCGACGGTCTCAAGCGGCAGGCGCAGGCCGTCGCAGGCGGGATCCGGCTCCACCAGGTGGGCGCAGCCCGGGACAAAGCCGTCCCTTACGGCCAGGGCGCAGATCGCGGCCTCCAGAACGCCGGCCATGGAAAGCGCATGCCCGGTGAGCGCCTTGGTGCTGCTGATGGCGGGCCTGCCGCCCGCGCAGAACACCGCCTTGAGCGCGGCCGCCTCGGAGCGGTCCCCCACCGGCGTCGAGGTCGCGTGGGCGTTCACGTAGTCGATCCCGTCGGGGGGCGTCGCCGCGTCCCTGAGGGCGCGCCTCATGGCCTGCGCCAGCCCGGAGCCCTCGGGGTGTGACAGCGCAACATTGTGCCCGTCGCCGGCCTGGCCCCAACCGGCGAGCTCGGCGTACACGGGGGCTCCCCGCTCCGCGGCCAGGCCCGCCTCTTCCACGACCATGACGGCGGCCCCGCCCGAGCTCACAAACCCGTCCCTCCTCCGGTCGAAGGGCCGGGAGGCCGAGCCGGGGTCCGGATTGACCGAGAGCGCCCTCATGGCCGCGAACGGAAGCACGGTCTCGGCATGCGTCTCCTCGGCGCCGACAACCAGCACCCGCCTCTGGCGGCCGAGCCTGATCTCGTCGATCGCGTAGCCCAGCGCGTGGCTCGACGACGCGCAGGCCGAGACAAACCCGCAGACCGCGCCCCTGATGTGGTAGTGCGCCGCGAGGTTGAAGTTCAGCGTCCCCGCAATGCTCGAGACCATCCCCATCGGGCTGCCGCGCTCCCCCCTCGCCTCCTCCTGCTGGCGCAGGTAATGGTAGAAGAGGAAGGGCGAGCCAGCCGAGGCGCAGAAGAGCCCGGTCTCCCCGTCCGCCAGGTCTCCGGCGCCTAGGCGGGCGTCCTCGAGAGCCTGCTCGCAGGCGCACAGCGCATAGAGCCCGTGCGGCGAAACCGACCGGAGCGCCTCCGGCCCGAAGCGGTAGCGCTCGGGGTAGCGCCAGTCGCGCCAGTTGGTGGAATCCGTCTCGAAGCCCTCCACCGCGCCCACCACGCGCACGGGGATCCGAGGATTGCCGAGGAATTCAACCGTCTTGAAGCCGTGGCGCAGCTCCCGCAGGCTGCGCAGGACGTCGGTGCGGCTGTTGCCGATGCTCGTGATGAACCCGATACCCGTGATGACCGCCCGCGGCATGTCAGGCTTTGGCAGACTCGAGCTTGTCCCGCACGAAGCGCCGGAGATCCCCCAGGGTTTTCACCTTCGCGATTTCATCATTCGAGACCGAAATCTGGAAAAGGTCCTCGAAGAAGAACACCGTCTCGATGGTGGCCAGCGAATCGAACCCCAGCTCCTCGAGCAGCCGCACATTATCCACCCAGCGGACCTCGCCCTTCTGGTCCAGCTTCTTCGCCAGGAAGTATTTAAGCACCTCGACGACAAGCACTCCGAGCGCCTGCTCGCTTCCCGTTTGCATGAACTCGTCATAGCTGCGAAGGGCAGCCGCAGGAAGACGGCCCAGTTTCCCCCTGGGGTCTCGATCGGGTGCTGCAGACGGGGGCGGAACGGGGTTCGCCTGAGACATAGACTGGATCAAGATGGTAGAAACTCCAATATCCGCATAAAGCTCAATCTTCGTGAGGACTACGATTAATGCCGCCTCGCCGAGCGCGGCCTTTCGACATTACCGGTGGATCACCGTCGTGTCGAAGGTGCCCCTGCTCTGGCTCTGGCCCCACTACCCCCTTCTTTCCCTTGCGGTGTTCATGGTCCCGGAGCTGTGGCTTGCCCTGAACACGGTGGTCCCCAACGCCTCGGGCCTGGGCCCGGTGGCAAGGCGGTTTGCCGCCCAGGGCCGGGAGGTCTTCCTGACGATCGACGACGGTCCCGACCCGAAAACGACGCCGGCCGTCCTGGACCTGCTGGATTTGCACAAGGCCAAGGCCGTGTTTTTCCTGATCGGGGTCAAGGCGGCCCGGCACGCCGATCTGGTGCGCATGATCGCCGCCCGCGGGCACGAGCTGGGCAATCACACGCACACCCATCCGCTCGCCTTCTTCTGGTGCGCCGGACCCGGGCGCACCGCCCGGGAAATCGACGCCTGTTCCGGAGCGATCGAGGCGGCCGCGGGGCTTCGGCCGCGCTTCTTCCGCTCCCCCGCGGGAATCAAGAGCGTGTTCATGTTCGGGGTGCTTGCGCGGCGCAAGCTGACCTACGTGGGGTGGAGCGGCCGGGGCCTGGAACCCTTGAGTTCTAGCTCAGACGGGCCGGTGGGGCGGCTGATCCGGAAGGTGGCACCCGGCGCGATCCTCCTCACCCACGAATCGGGAACGAATTCGAAGATCCGCACGGACGTGATCGCCGGCCTCCTTGCGCACCTTTCACGGGAAGGCTACCGGTGCGTCCTGCCGCCGGCCGGGTGATGCGGGCCGCCTCGGCGCCTCTCGCCCGGAGGCGTCCGATCAGATAGGGCTTCCAGGCCGCCGCTCCTGTGCGGGTCCCGGCATTCCCGCCGCTCAGGCCATTGTCGCCGTGGTCGGCGCCTCGAATCCCCTTGCCGGGACCGTCCCCGTCCCGGGCGTGCGCTGCCGGTTCGTATGGGACGCTAGCCTGAGCGCCTGCCACACCCACCCGCTCGGCAGCCCCACGAACGGGAGGCGCCCGAGCGCGAGGCACCGCTGCAGGATCGCCGGGCGCTCGCGGAACCGGCGGGCGTAGCAGCACGCGTTGCGGTAGGTGAAGAACCGGGCCAGCCAGCGGCCGGTACGCGGATACGCGGAAAACTGCTCCGCGGCGATCTTCAGGCGCAGGAGATGGGTAAGCGCCAGCATCCGGGCCCAGACCCGCTCGGTCCACTGGCCGGGCGCCACCCGGTAGAACGCCCCAATTGCGCGGACCACCGTGATCCGCCCGGCGCAGCCGAGGCGGTACCAGAACTCATAGTCCGCGATCGGGCCCCAGCGCTCGTCGAAACCGCCCAGGCGCAGGGCGACGTCCCTGCGCACGAGGACGCCGGGAAACGGCGTCATCGAGCTTTTCAGGAAATGTCGGGGCGGATAGTCCTCAGCGGGGGGCGCCGCGCCCGGGCGCTCGGCTTCCGGCACGACCGGGCCCCTGGACGTCATGGTGCACACCGCGACGGATCCGGCGGCCAGGTGCGGAAGCACGCATTCCAGGTACCAGGGATAAAGCGCGTCGTCCTCGTGCAGGACCATGACCCATTTGCCGCGCGCCATGCTGAGGCACCGGTTCCAGTTGCCGACCGCACCGAGGGTTTCGGGATTCGGCGAGTACCTCACCGGTCCCCATGCGTACCGCCCCGCCACCTCGCGGGTCTGCGCCATCCCCAAGTCATCGCAGACGATCACCTCGATCGGCACGCGGATCGTCTGCGCGGCGATGCTCGCAAGCGTCTCCTCAAGCATGGCCGGCCGGTTGAAGGCCGGCACCGCGATCGAGATCAGGGGCGGTTCATCGTGCCGAATTGGTTGCCAGGCCGGGTCAAGGGACAATGTCTGGGCGGGGCAACTCAGCATGATGAATCGTCCTTGGGAGACGATCAGGTGCCGGAAAGGTTTCCGCGCCTGACGATTTATCCAAAAATTCTCAGCTCCTGGGCCCCGACCCCGCTGATGGCGCCCCCCCCCCGCAATCCTTAGCGGGTCTCCCGCAAAACCACCGAACGCAGCAGGGAAAAAAATCAATATTCCGCAAACCCTTTTGGCCCCGGGTGCGTCACACAAGACCGGAGCCGAACGAAGGCCACGACCTCTCGTGCGCCGGTTCCGGCCCATCCCTCCTGCTGCCCTTCGACCATGTCCCTGCCCGACAAGGTGGATAATGATATTGTGCTCGACGCCGACTCGGTCTGGCGGATTCCCGGGCCGGACGGATTCTCATACTCGGACGGCGAGTCCCAGGAGCGATACCTTCGCGATGTCCTGTGGAAGGCCGGGGACCTGGGCTCAGACTCCTACGAGCTCGAGCGGCACATCAGGGACTGGGTCACCGAGTACCACCTGTCCCGAAAACGCTCGCGGCTCCTGAGCGGATTCACGTTCAACAGGTCCGACCGCGTGCTCGAGGTGGGGTGCGGATGCGGGGCCATCACGCGCTACCTGGGCGAGGTATTTGACGATGTCGTCGCGGTGGAGGGGAGCCCCGCCCGCGCGGCGATCGCGCGCCTGCGCACCCGGGACATGCCCCACGTCTCCATCCTCGGCGCCCCGTTTCAGGACGTCCGCTTCCGCTGCCGCTTCGACCTCATCTTCTGCATCGGCGTCTTCGAGTACTCGAAGCTCTTTGTCGGCGGCGCCGACCCGCACGACGCGGTCCTGCGCCTCTTCAAGGGCATGCTGGCGCCCGGCGGCGCCGTCGTACTGGCGATCGAGAACCAGTTAGGACTCAAATACTTCGCGTCAAGCGCGGAGGACCACAACCACATCGTGTTCGACGGCCTGGAGGGCTATCCGCGCCAGGACCTGCACCGGACCTTCGGCTACAGGGAACTCGGGGACCGGCTGGCGAGGCAATTGGGCCCGGTCCGCTTCTTTTTCCCGTACCCGGACTACAAGCTGCCCTCCTGCGTCCTCTCCGAGGACGCATTCGGCAAGGTGAACGTGGGCGAAATGATCGGAAACCTCGCCCCCCGCGACTATTCAAAGGCGCGCACCCCCGTGTTCGACCAGAGGCTCGTCCTCATGGAGCTCGCCCGAAACAATATGCTGCACCTCCTTGCGAACTCGTTCCTGACCGTCGCCGGCGACGCATCGCGCTCCAAGGTCGCCTTCGAGGGACTGGGGGTCCTCTTCAGCGACCGCAGGACCAAGGAATTCCAGACCGAGGCGAGGATCCTGGAACACGCCGACGGAAGCGTCTGGGTCCGAAAGCGCCGCCTGGGCTCCGGCGTCTCCGCCGACGGAGCCGTAAAGCTTTACGGGTACGAGGAGCCGTGGCTGGGGTCGGAGTCCGTGCAGATGCAGGTGCTTCGGAAGGCGAAGCGAAGGAAGATCGCGTTCGGCGAGCTGTTCGAGCCGTGTGCCCTCTGGATGCGGAAGATCCGGTCCGTCGCCACGATGAGGTCGGGGGAGCTCATGGTGGACGGCAGGTATGTCGACTGCAGCTGGGCGAACTCCTTCGTGAGGGACGGGGACTGCGAGTTCATCGACAGCGAGTGGGTGTGGAAGGAGGAGATCCGCGTGAACGTGCTCGTGGTCAGGAACGCGCACTACCTGCTGAACGAGGTCCGGGGAATGCGTGACCTGAATCCCCAGCTATCGCAGTCCGGGGAGAAATCCCTGGTCGCTAGGATCGGACGGGAACTCGGCGTGGTGATCACGCGAAGGGACTGGGAGGACTTCCGAAAACTGGAGGCGGGCTTCACCGCGACCGTGACCGGAGGAAGGCCGGCGGGAAGAGCCCGCCTGGCGCAGAAGGTCCGGCGCGCGCTCGGCCGGTACCTGGGAGCCTAAGCCCATCGGGTTGCGCTCCCGGGTGGGCGCCCCCTAGGCTCGCGGCATGGACGACGTCACCGGCCTCATCGCCCGGCTCTTCACCGAGCCGCCGTCGTACTACCTCTCGTGGCCGGCCACGGCGATGGTGGCCGGCACCCTGATCGGGATGATCTCCAAGGGAGCGGCGGCGCAGCTCGCCCTTGTGCCGAGGACCGGGGCCGGCCTCCTCGGGCTCATCACGGAGCCCTTCGTCCACACCAGCCTTTCGCACCTTGCGGCCAACCTGCCGCCCTTTCTCATCCTGGGGGCGCTCGTGCTGCGCCGCGGCGAGGCGCAGTTCCCGGCAGTCGCGCTGGCGATCGCGCTCGGGCAGGGCGTCCTCCTCTGGCTTCTCGGGCGGCGGGCGGCGCACGTCGGCATGAGCGGCGTCGTCTTCGGCTTCCTCGGCTACCTGCTCGCGGTCGCCTGGTTCACGAGGACCGGGACGGACCTCCTCGTCGCCGCCGGCGTCCTTCTCTTCTACGGAAGCATGCTGGCGGGCGTCGCCCCCGCGCGCGACGGCACCTCGTGGGACGGGCACCTCCTCGGGCTCATCGCGGGCCTCGGGATCGCCTGGTTCCGGTACCGCGCCTGACCCAAAGTTATCCGTCCCGGCCCCGCTTCAGCCCTCCCGCTCCGTAATCGCGAGCCGCGAGGGCTTCGCTATGCGGTCCCAGTCGGCCGCGGCCATGATGATCGAATCCGTGACGCTCCCCGCGTTGAAGGCCACCGTCGGGTAGTCGCGGCCGATCGACACGTCGGCCGTCAGATCGAAGGGAAGGACCGGCTGCCCGAAGGGCGGCACGGCGCCCGGGATAAGGCCCGTCTGGACCATGAGCTCCTCCCTCGAGGCGAAGCGCAACCGGTCCAGGCCCAGCTGCCGCTTCACGGACGCCGAATCGAGCCTGCGGTCGCCCGGCAGCACGAAGAGCCGGAACCGGTCGTCGGCCTTGAGCAGCAGGGCCTTGGCGCCGCTGCCGATCGGCTCGCCGCGGACGCGCGCGGCGTCCGCGGAGGTCGGCGTCGGCTCGTGGTGCAGCTGGCGGAACGGGACCCCGGCCTCCGTCAGGAAACGCACGATGCGGTCGTGGACGGAAAGTTCGCTGCTCATTGCGCCGATCGTGGCCTGCGGGAGCCGGCGTTGCGACGCATTTCGCGGGACGCGCCGCCCCGGCCGCCACGCCGGGATTGATCCGGGACCACCTGCCCCGATAGGGTGCGGGGATGCAGGCAGAGAGCCGGCCTCCCAACCCCCGCCTCCGTCTCTGGTGGACCGCGGCGCTCATCCTCGTCCTCACGCTCGCCTGCTACTGGCCGGCGCTGCATGGGGACCTGCTCTGGGACGACGACGCCCACGTGACGCGGCTCGGGCTCCAGTCGCTTTCCGGGCTCGTGCAGATCTGGACCAGCCTCCACGCCACGCAGCAGTACTATCCCCTGCTCCACAGCGCGTTCTGGCTGGAGCACGGCCTGTGGGGCGACTCGACGCTCGGCTACCACCTGGCAAACGTGCTGCTGCACGCCGCGGCCTCGGCGCTTCTCGTCCTCGCCCTGCGCCGCCTCGGGGTCCCAGGCTCGTGGCTTGCCGGGCTCCTCTTTGCCGTCCATCCGGTCTGCGTCGAGTCCGTCGCCTGGATCTCGGAGCAGAAGAACACGCTCTCGCTCGTCTTCTATCTCCTGGCGGCGCTCGCGTACCTCAGGTTTGACGGGATCCGGGACCAGCCGGAGGCGCGGAGGGCCTACGCGCTGGCGAGCGCGCTGTTCCTCGGCGCGCTCCTCACGAAGTCGGTGACCGCGACCCTGCCGGCGGCGCTTCTCGTCGTCTTCTGGTGGAGGAGCGGCCGCCTCGACTGGCGGCGGGACGTCGGGCCCCTCGTCCCCTGGTTCGCCGCCGCGGCCGCCAGCGGGCTCCTCACCTCCTGGGTCGAGCGCACGGTCGGCGGGGCCCAGGGCGGGGAGTTCGACCTGACACTTGCCGAGCGCTGCCTCCTGGCCGGCCGCGCGGTCTGGTTCTACCTCGGCAAGCTCGTCTGGCCCTCGGAGCTCCTGTTCGTCTATCCCCGCTGGGACGTGAGGAACGCGTCGTCCGGCTGGGCGGGGTACCTCGCGGCGGCCGTCGTCTTGACCGCGGCGCTTTGGGTCCTGCGCCGGCGCTCGCGGGGCCCGCTTTGCGCGTGGCTCTTCTACGTCGGGTCGCTGTTCCCGGCCCTCGGCTTCTTCAACGTCTACCCGTTCCTCTTCTCCTACGTGGCCGACCACTTCCAGTACCTGGCCAGCATGGGGCTCTTCGCCGCCTTCGCGGCGGGCATTGTCCCCCGCTTCGATGGGGCCGGCGCCAACCTGCGGGCCGCCGGCCTCGGACTCGCCGGAGCGCTTGTCGCGCTCCTCGTCATCCTGAGCAACGCGCAGAGCCAGGCGTACGCGGACGCGAGGACCCTCTACACGGCGACCCTCGAGGGGAACCCGCAGTGCTGGATGGCCCACAACAACCTCGGCACCTGGTACAAGGACCACGGGGACCCGAAGCAGGCCGCCGCCCACTACCAGGAGGCCCTGCGCCTCAAGAAGGACTACGCCCAGGCGCACAACAACCTCGGCCTCTGGTGCGAGGAAAACGGGGACACGGACGGGGCGATCGCGCACTTCAGGGAGGCGATCCGGCTCAAGCCGGGCTTCCCCGAGGCGCACAACAACCTGGGAAGCCTCCTCGGGCGGATGCCCGGCCGACTCGACGAGGCGGTGTCCGAGTTCCGGGAGGCCCTGCGCATCGTCCCGGAATTCGCGCTGGCGCACAGCAACCTGGGCACGGCGCTTCTCAAGACGCCCGGCCACCGCAACGAGGCGATCGCCCAGTTCGAGGAGGCGATCCGCCTTGAACCCGGTTTCGCCCCGGCGCACGCCAGCCTCGGGGACGCGCTTTCGGCCTCGCCCGAGCGGCTGGACGACGCTGTCGCCCAGTTCGAGGAGTCGCTTCGCCTGGACCCGGCGAACGCCGAGGTGCACAACAACCTGGGCCTCGCCCTGAACGCCCAGGGCCGGGTGCCGGAGGCCATCGAACACTACGAGGAGGCGCTCCGGCTGAGGCCCGGCTTCGCCGAGATCCGCCTCAACATCGCGATCGCATGCCTCGGCGCCGGAAACCGGATGGAGGCGGCGAGGCAGCTCGAGGAGTACCTTCAGGTGAGGCCCGCCAACGACACGACCCGCCAGATCCTGGCCCAGATCCAGGGTGGCCCCTAGTCGCCGTCGGACAGGCCGGAGGTTTGTGCAGAAGCTTCCGGGCCGGTTCGGCTTGGTCCTCCCGCGCCTCCCAGGCGTCTAGTGCCGCTATTGCATACGGCGCACTCCCAAAAACCGTCCGTCGGCTCGACAACTGTCCGTCCGCAGCCCGATGACTTCGTTCGCAGTGCCCAGCGTTAGTTTCTTGGGACTATCTTGGAATTGATTCTCCCCTGTTTCCTACCGAGCAATTCGTCGGCCACTTTGTTGCCGCCTGTGGAGGGAATCTGCACGCCTCCGCTGAACACCAATGTGGTCCAGCGAATCGGATTCTCCGAGAAGGCAACCAACGGCGTAGTCTCATTGAAAGGGTGCGCCTTGCCGGCTTCCAAATGCCCGATTTCGGTCCCCACGATCCATACTTTCGGAACTCTTGCGTCGTTCTTGTCCAAATCCTCATAGAGCAGCAGAATCATGAACACATCCGACAAATCCCTGTCCGAAGTGAGCGTCCCGGAGAAACTTGTGTATCCATGATGATATGACAGATCGGAACCGTTGAAGGGGCCATAAGTGAACCCGTCGTCCAATGTTGTCAGGGCATCCGGATGGTACAGGAAGGCCCGGAACACATTGTCGACGACCGTCACAAACCCGCTGCCAAACGCCTTGCCGGGCACGATCGAAACCTTGGTGAGCCGATCCGTGGGCACGACGACTCTCCCTTCCACGATCGTTATCGGGTCACGGTAGCTGCCGAACCCGCGGACGATCGTCGGGTTTTCCCGATAGCCCACGATTACATGCTGCTTCCCGTCGATCTCGACAACGGGAACCACGGGCTGGTCAGCCGTGGCCGTGTTCAATTGAGATTCCGCATTGGGGATCGGCTCCCCGTCTTTCGATGGCGCGGCATTCTGGGTCCCTGCATTCGCCAGCCTAAGCAGCATGAGCATGCTGTAGTCGCTGCCGTTGGGGGTCTTCAACAAGAGAGCCACCCATTGGCCGGAGCGTGCAGGCACCACTTCGCTTTCCTTGAAGGAGATGACGTTGGGCTTGCCGACCTCCAGCGCTACGCCGGGAATCCTTTCGCGGGCGTTGACTGTTGAGATGTCCAGATCGCAGGCCAGCAGGAGGTCCTCGGGGGCATCGCCTGCCTTACTGGCCATGAACGTCATCCTCGCGTGGGGTGCCTCGGGTGAGTCGGATCGAATTTCCCTGACTTGGAGCCCGTCATGGGCCGTCTGCTCAAGATATTGTATCCCAGCGGATGAAGTAATGGTGACTGGAACACCGAGGGCGACTTGCACGTTTGGCGGGGATGCCACCAGGCTGAACTGCTCGGGCGCCGAGGCGCCATTGCTCCATGCAAAGCGCGAGCCCTCCAGGGTGAGCGTCTGTTGATCGAATCTTGCGGTAGCGGGCGCCTTAAGGACGAGCATATGGCCATCAGCCGCCATCGTTGCATTTGAAATGTCGATATCGCGGAACGCGCTCTGCCTGAATACGTAGATCCTGGACTCTAAACTGAGTCCCTCAAGGGCGCGAAGGGTTGAAATCGCCGAGAGGGATGCGGCAATGGCCGCGAGGAGGAATCTTGTTTTCATGGCGACAGTATCGTTGGTCTAGAGCGAGGGACTCGGGAACTAGGGTGCGCTTACGTCCACTTTGAAACGGGGCCGATTGTCCACGGTTGAAGGCGGGTCCAGGAGCAGTTGTCTCAGGCTGCCCTTTGCCTCGATTCGGTAAATGACCACCTTGGGCACGCGGTGCCGCGACGACAGCGCAACCAGCAGCAACGCCGCCGCCATTCCGGACGCAGCCAACGCGCGCATGAACCATGTTAGGTCCAGATTGTGCGAGAGTCGTGGCGCCAGGCTAGCGTCTCCAAGGATCTTGCCCATCCGGTGGTCCAAGTCGGCGGAGGGGCATGCAAGGCCCATATCCTTAAGCCTTTTCTCAAATTCGTTCATATTTGTTCCTTGCATAACCTGCTCCTTAGTTGATCCAGGCCCCGACGATACCAAGTGGCCACCGTTGACAACGGCACTTGGCGCAGGTCGGCGATCTGCTGAAACGTGAAATCATTGTAGATCTTGAGCACGATCGCTTCCCGCTCATCGGAGGACAGCGCCTGCAACGAACGTTCGAGTTCGTCGGCTTGAAGAGGCGGCGGGGTCGCATTGGGACCTGGCGACGCAGAATCGCTAAAGATTGAATCCCGGCGCACCCTTCTCCGCCGCAAATCATCCAGTGCGGCATTTCGGACACAACGGTAGACGTAGGGACGTAACTCAGTGGGCGTAAACTCCCGCCGCAGCAGCTGCTCAAAAACGCCATGGACCGCGTCTTCAGCGGACTCGCGGTCGCCTGTGATTGAAACGGCATAAGTATAAAGCTGTTGCCGAGATTCGACGTAGAACGTCCGAAGTGTCTCCAATTCGATGGCGCTCATCTCCCCCCATCCGTTGATCGAGGCTTCATAACGAACAACTGCTCCATTCTAACCACGCACGAAGGGACCCCTTTTGCGCACGATAAGTGCAGGCCCATCTCGCGTCCAATCATTGCAACGTTGAGTTTAGCGATAACCGTCTTATGCTAAGTGGGTTATACGGATAGTAGGCCCTGTTTCGGACCACATGCTCCTCTTCATGACGGACGGGGACCTGGCTGTGATCGCACTGCTTGGCGTCACGCGTGCCGGGCTCCTGCGCGCCGGCGCATCCGCCGAGCGCCCGTCCCGGCCCACCGTCAAAGCAGCGGCGGCACCTCGCCCCCTGAGGGCACGAGAGGAAGCTCGGGCGTGTCAAAATAGCGGCGGACGCAAAAGAGCCACACCACCCAGCCGATCACCGAGAGCGCAATCAGCCACTTGAAGGCGGGAGCCGCGAGCAGCTGCGCCGACATGGCGGCCGTCCGATGGTCCGCACCCATCTTCAGATAAAGGTCCGCAACGTCGGTTCTCCAAAAAGTCACAAAGTTGGACACCGCCCAAACGACCTGCATCGCCAGCGCGACCCACCATGCCCGGAGCTGGAGCCGGTAGAAGCCCCAGGCCAAGTACAGGAGCACGGCGCTCATGAGGAGGCACAGCAGCATGCCCCGGCCCCCGGAGACGAAGGCTCCAAACACCGGGAAGCCGTGGAACCGGCCGACCATGCCGAGAAGCGCGATTCCGGCCAGGCCCATGACCAGGCTGAAGGCCAGGACCGGCAGCGGGCAGAGGTCGGTCCACCGCTCCACGGGATCGCGGGCCTCGCAGGTGCGCTTCACGTGGGGACTGCGGTAGAAGAGAAACAGGGCGCCCGGGATGACGATGTAGACAATGAACATGAACACGGCCGCGACGACCTTCGCCACCAGCATGGCGCCGGGTTGGATCGGCTGCTGGCTTTGCTGGGCGATGGCATCAAACATATGCGGAAGGATGAACGCCATGGACACGCACCCTATGGATCCGCCGACCAGCGCCACCGCGGAAAAGCACAGCAGGAGCGCGCGCGCCCAGCGCCGGGCGAGGATCGAGCCGATTCCAAGCCAGACAAAGGCGACGGCCAAGAGCGCGTACACGGTCATCGCCGGAGCCAACCCGGACAACCCCGGCTGCGCGCTGGGGTTTCGGCTGGCGACCGCCTGGCCGATCAGCATGAGCAGGATCAAGAGAAGGCAGATGAACCCGATCGCGATTTCCAATACTCCAAAGAGAACGAGACCGGTCTTGCGGTCGTGATAGTCGGAGGCGGCTGGGGTCGTCATGGGAATGCAACGGGTCGAGGGCGCAGCCGGGTCGGCTGCTCGTGCGCATCGAAGGGAGTCTCGTGTTCTTGCGGACCGCCGGATCGGCGAGCCTTGGTGAGCAGGTTATTCCATGATCGGGCCCTTCGACCGGGGCAATCGAATTGGAACGCCCGCGTCCCGGCGGCCCCATACCTTCCGGCCTCCTACTGCACGGGCGCGTTGTAACCGAGCATATTCAGCTCCACCACGCACTGGCCGATGACGCGGTAGAGCTTGTTGATCTCCAGCATCTCGGCCTCCGTCAGCTTCTTCTTCGGAAGCGTGCGGTCGAGGTAGAAGTACTTTGTCATGGAATTGAACTCCAGGTCCTTGGCCGCCCACATCACGTCCGGGCGCCCCTGCCACCGGATGTACTCGTGGGCGTCGTAGGGGGTCTCCTGCGTCGTGCGGACGTCCACCGTGGTGAAGTCGGGCATGGTGGCGCCTTCGTGAAAGAAGAACTCCCAGAGTTTCAGCTTGGGATCCAGCGGCACGGACGGAACCTCCTGGTTCACGATCTCCTGGACCCGCTTCACCGCCACGCTCATCTGCTTCAGGATCTTGTTGATCTGCGCCTGCTGGGTGAGCGCCGCTGCGGAACTCGGCGACGGCGCGGCCGCTGCAGCGGCCGCGGGCGCCCCGGAATCCTTCCTCGGCGCCGCGGCGGTCGCCCGGATCGAAACCACGACGTTGTCCTTCAGCTTGATGACCGCGTCGGGATAGGTGAGCACGCGCATGGCGCCCGCCTCGATCCGGCTCTTCGGCTCGCCCTTTTCCCTAAGCACCTGGTCGTAGGTGTCGCCGACGCTCGACCCAAGGGCGGCGGCAGCCGACACCACCAGGCAAGCGAGGCATTTCATGAGGGGGTTCATGAGGGAGGAAGCGCCGTGGCAGGATCCATAGTTTAGGCCCCGTGTCCACCCGCATCTCTCCCGTAGGCGGGATCCGATCCCGCTTCCGCGGGCTCGCACCCCATGCCGCGGATCAGCCCCATGTCGTTGCTGTATATTTAACTAAGATGTCTGCCAACCCCGGATTCATCCCGACCCCGATACTCGACCTGCCCCAGGGGAGCGCCGGCTACCAGCTGACGACCGTGACCGCGAACGCCTCAAGCCTCACCGTGGCGCCGGCCACGCTCGCGACGCGCGCCGGTCCCCCGCCCGAGCCGGCATCCACCGTCAGGGCGGCCGCCTTGCCCGCATCCGGGAGGGCCACGTCGACGGCCCGGTCCCGCTTGTTCACGAGGAGCAGCCTGCGGCCGGCAGCCGTGATGAAGGCCTGCGCCTCCAGGGCCTCCGCGCCCGACCCGGCGAGCGCCGTCTCCACCAGCGTGTCGCCCGGGTGGAACGAGTCCCTGATCAGCTTCAGGACCCAGAACCGGGCGTTCGGCCGGTTGTCCTCCCAGTCCATCATGCTGACGCTCGGAAACTGGGTGGGATAGCCGACCAGCTGCGATTCGCCGATGATGTCGACCTGCTGGCGCGCAAGCCCGATGAACAGGTAGGCGTAGAGCGAGCCGGCCAGGTTCCAGTAGGCGGGCGCAATCGGCTTGGTCACGTGCCCGGGGTCGTTCTGCGACAGGTCGTCGGCGGAGATGATCCCGAGCTCATCGGCGTCCGTCCCCGTCCGCGGCGAGAGGCGCTTGCGGATCGTCTCGATGTAGCGCACCGCCGTCAGGAACCCGTCGGCCTGGTCGAAGAAGCTGTACTGCCAGCCGGAAGGGTCCTGCGTCCGCGAAGGCACCGCGTAGAAGTGGTACGAGATGTAGTCGATCGGGATGCCCGGCCTGTGGTTCGCGGGGTTTAGGAAGTACTCGAAGGCGCGCGGGCTGCCCCGGGGGTCCCCGAGCGCGAGCCCCATGAACCGGGTCTGCGGGCTCACCCTGCGGATCGCCTCGACGATCTCGTCGTAGCGCGCCGCGTACTGCTCGGGCGTCGTCGCGTGCTCCCACTCCGGCTCGTTCAGCACCTCCCACACGGGGATCCGGTAGTGGTGGCCGGACTCGTGCCTCACGCCGTTCTCGTCGGTGAAGCCCCCGTTCACGTACCAGCTGACGAGACGGCCGTAGTAGTCGCCGAGCTCCCTGCCGCTCGGGTCCCTCAGCTCGGTCCCCTGCGTGTAGTTCCAATCCACCTGGTCCGGGTCGGCCGGATAGGTCACGGGCTTGTCGGTCCTGAAGAGCCACGCCGGGATCGTGCTGAAGTTGACGACCGTCGGGTGGCCTCCCGTCGCCTCCATGAAGTCCCGGATCATGGGGTCGATGAGGCTGAAGTCCCACGACGTCCTGCCGGGCGCCGGAGGCTCGAGCTCGGCCACGGCGAGCCTCGGATAGGGAAGCCAGGGGACATAGCGCACGTAGTCGGCGCCCAGGTCCTTGACCGCCCCGTATGACGCCGCCGCAAGCGGCCTTCCCGGCCGCAGCGGAGGGTTCACCACCACCTGCAGCGTCGGCACGGATCTCGAGACCATCGTCGCCTTGTCCCAGCCGATCGTGACCTTCACCGCGTCCTCCGCGCGCAGTGCCCCCGCGCCGAGGAGTGCGAGAGCCGCCGCCAAAGGCCGCGCGAAGCCGCGCGCGGCCGGGGGTCGAGCGCGCTCCGGCCGCTGGGAACGTCTCTCGAAGCGGTTCAATGGCCCCATCTGGTCGCCGGTTCCGGCCGGCGCCCCGGGGTCAATCCCGGGGCGCCGCGGAGGACATCAAGGCACCTCGTAGACCTCCGCCAGGCCGACTCCCGTCGTGCCTCCCACCCCGGAGATCTGCATCGTGTAGGCGCCCGGCTGCAGGTTGACGACGAGCGCGCTGTCGGCGCTGCCGCTGG